>ERZ808277.404-NODE-404-length-13609-cov-3.030249_pt1 | contig 13609 bp, 19 predicted proteins | sample MGYA00521240_ERZ808277 | MGnify/ENA primary metagenome ERZ808277 (study PRJEB31516, sample SAMN03275599) | gut metagenome | biome: mammalia-associated habitat; material: feces | host: Papio cynocephalus | place: Kenya | collected 2012-07-17 ... | reverse complement strand
CTGGCAGTTGCAAGTTCTCTACGTTCTTTGGAATCTCAATCTCCATAATTCCACCGGCAACATTACTCAAAGTGCTCCACCACCCTTTCTTCTCGGAACTTTTTCAACAAGTCTAACGCATATTGCGTTTCAGGCATATAATACCGATGCCTGTCACTTTTCTGAATCATCGTCCGAGTGATGGTGAAGTCCTCTGCACAATGCGCACGCACAAACAGGGCTTCATCTTTGTTTACAAGTACCACGAGTTTTATCATTCCTCTCCATAATGAATTTCAGGAAGAAGCATCCGTGGTTCAGCCCCTTCCTGAATACCTCACGAAAAGTCCTCAAAACCCCTGTAAATACGGCATTCTTGAGATTTCAACTTTTAAAAATCGCGATTTTTTGTATGATTATTGCAAACCATCCTAGCAAAATTTATACCATATATACAAACATCAGATTCAAAAGACGTCCTCTCTAAGCAATCAATCGGCTGCGCGCTGGCTGCGATCAGTTCATAAAATGACTTGTTTGGCGCTCCAAACAGCGAATGAAACAGCGTTCTTTGGAGCTGTGCGTTTTCCGGCATTTCGATTTGCATCAACAAATATCTCATGGTGCTCTTAGTCAGCCGGATCTTGTCTATGTAATCAATGCACTCCTGCTGCATGGTCATCGCCAGTTCATATTTTTCAGATGCGCCCATCAACCCATTGTCAATCGACCACACGTTCTGGATAGACTTTCTAGCGTCGCGTACAACAGACAAGACGCGCTCAACTTCTTCATAATCCACCAGTGCATTGTTAGATCCTCTGGTCACAATAGAAGAAAACGGTAAATATTTCCAAACCGGTTCCTGAACCTTAGCCGACAGCAAAATCTTTTGAAGATGATCCATAGTTGTTTCATGGTGTTTATAGTACTTTTTCTTTGGGTCATAATATCCCTTTTGCCGTGCGACGTGTGCAAAAAAGTTTGGCTTCACGGCGCGTCCCTTTTTATCGCGGTCATCATATTTCTCTTTAATGCGTTTGATTTCAAACTTGCTGTCTATGTTAAATTCGCGCTTGGCACGATCTCTGCTTTGTTATACGGCATCGCTACTGCCGTAGCGGCTTGCACCACCTTATACTTTCGTATAAGCACAGACTATATCTTCATCCATCTCTGGATGCACACCACAGGCTATCGCTTGATAGCACTTAGTCGTTGAACCTTCCGCTATGCGCGGCTTGGCTGCTGATTATCGATTTTATACTGCACTTAGGGTTTAACCATATACAATCCTTGCAATTCTTTCTGCTTTCGCAACCATCACGCTTTGACTTATTTCATTCATACGTTGTGGTTTACAAGGCTTTACGACTTTCCAGCAATTCAATGTGATTCTCATGCACATTACTATACATGAGGACTTTATTCAAATCTCTATATTACTCAACACGTCCAGCAACGCAGCGTCTAAATAATACTGCTTCACGTCCTCGTGGGCGGCTCCGCTATTTAGTCCATCCCAATACTTCGTATTCAATTCTTGAGACAGATTCACAATCTGCCCAATCAGATTCTCACAAGTCTTTCTATCCAGATCACATTTATCAGCATTCGTATAATGGCGTTTTGTCTTGATAGAAGTCACACTGCCAGTAGGAACAAGGAACCGATCATAATTCTTCTGAGCGGCTTTTATAAGATGGGGATTATCCGTAATCAAGGCAACATCCGAGTCAAAATCCGCACCGCTCAATCTACTGAGCAAATTCTCCCCAATGCTATTGACCACGACAATCTCATTCGTCAGATTACAATATCTGTCAATCCGTTCATCCCACTTATTCTTCATCAGCCATACATTGCCCTGCGCTACATGAGGGGAACGCGATCCAAGCAACTGCTTGCCATCCTCAAACCTTGGCGTATATACATTGCCAACGCCCAGAACGCTTTTCCCATTAAACTGCCCACAAGCCATAAGCGCCATTTCAATCGGATTACCTTCCAGCACTGCATACGTTCCATTGCAAAGGATGTGCCCGCAGCGCGCGTCTTTTACAAATGACTTTAGAACATCCTTCTTAAAATCAGCATACAACTTTGTCTTCGCGAAATCATTGTTTATGCCAAGCATCTTAAATACAATGTCGTTTTTAGACTTTGCAGAAAACTGTCTACATGCTTCATCTTCGTCTTCAGACTCGCTGTCCATACCGAATTTAATGTGATAGCGCATTGCGGCAGGATCAGTCTTGAGAAGGTCAATGTAATCCATCGTAGGCTTCAAAAACTCAGCAGCTTCATCGTAGTTCATTTGCAAGCTGTTCAAAAGCTGATAATGAACCTTCACCAAATCACCATCAAAGAAATGCGTCTTTTTCTCATGCTTAACTACGCCAAACAACTCACCCACATTGTCTAGCCACATATCAAATGTACCGAACTTCAGGTACTTGATGCTGCTGGGCGTTGTTATCAACTTCACATCTTCAATCCGCTGTGCCCGCGTCACGCCATTCAGTTGATCTACGCTCACAATCCCATGATCTTTAAAAAATTCTTGAATATTGAAATTGAAAGCCGCACTCTTAAAGAACCTGTTCCTCAGAAGAATAAATCCGTATTGCGAATATCCCTCCATCAACGATGGATCAATCAGGCTCATGCCGTCATTTATACAGTTCCTAACTTCAACTTCTTCTTCGGCTACTTCCAACTTACCATCTACTTCTTTGACGTTTACAACCTTGTCCCTAAATACGCTTTCATAGTCATCAATCAGAAGAATGTTTTCTGGTTGAATCTCAATCTGTCCGATAATGCTTGAAAGTGTCAACGCGATATAGCTCTCAAACCCAGCAAGATCAATGGCGTCTCCCTGCTTAATACTCAGCCCGCAAAGCTCCCACTCATGAATTCGTTTATATAAACTCTCATCAATAAACAGGCATTTCCCTACTCTTGCACTACCGGCACTGCGCTTATACCGCACAAAGTGAATGCCGTCCAGCCAGAACCCATTCAAATAGGTCATTTCACGCAGTTCGCCGATGTTGTGCAGTGTCTTGGTGTTCTGCTTTATCTTGTACTTTCCGTCTTGGATATAAAAGCATTTCCCTAAAAGTGATTCTTCAATAGGCTTTTTAAAAGGCGTATCAACCTGAACTGCAATTAGAACCCCGTCCTTGACGCACACGCAGTCATTCAATTCAATATCTTTGTAATACCAACCGTCTTTGACATATGTATTGGCTTTCAGCCGGTTGTACTCTCTCACAGAATATTTGTATGTAACGGACACAACATGCCGCGAGTATTCTTTCCAGCCATCAAAGAATGAGAATCTGCGATTCCGGTATACCTTTTCATAAATCTTTCGAAGCTCAATCAACTCCAAACTGTATGGCATGTCCGCGCTGAACCGCCTCAAATTGAACTTACCGTCCGGCAGTTTTATGTTGTACCCCGTGCATTCGTCTTCTGCAATGGCTCCCGCCAAATACAGATCCTTAGCATCCACTTGAACAATTTTCACCGAAGGTTTGCTTTCGCTCTTACTTATACCGTCCACCCTCAATCCATGTTTTCTTGCTCTACTGCCGTAAACTGGGCGTCAGCCTCATATTCCAATGCGCTGCAATAGTACTCAATCTCAACCGTACCTTCCATGTTCAGTGGCGTATAATGCTGACACCTTTTATTCTCAGGGCAAATCTCTTGCCATGCGCACCCTGCGCAGTTTGTTCCATTGCTGTACATATGTATTTCCTCTCTTTCCCATAAGCGGCATCCCTTTCCTGAATGTCGGTCGTTATGCTCAAAATTTATCGTTCGATATACTCAGATAGAATGATTCCAATATCTTCTATGGAGGCAGCGTCATCACAAATCATAATCTTGACAAGCGTAACAACAGCCTTATTATCCTGATAGCCATCCGTTAGCGCATCAAAGAATGAATCCAAAATGTAATCTTTATCATCAATGTCTGTTAGATCCACTTCTATACCATAATCAGTACGCAGCTTTGTGCAAACCTGTTTGTATGCCGTCTGGGTAGGTACATCGTGCATGTCTATGTAATAATTCATAAGACCTTCGAAGCAACCCATTCTGTCATAATCAAATTCAATGTCCGACAATAGAAGGACTACCATCTCAAAACTATCGCAGATACTATATTCATCATCACTACCACCATCATCGTCGACAGGATCAATATCAATATCTACATCCTGAAAGAGTCCCAACTCCTTACACAACTTCCATGCTTTAATGTCAATAATATTTCCCATACTATCTCCTTTATCCTATCAATCTCTCAGCAGCCAAGCCGCCGTTACTACTGTAATACACATTTTTGATCCCCATTGTCCGAATCATCTGCATGCAGGCTGCACAAGGTCTAGCCATAGCAGGGCTTCCGTCCTTATATCCCCGCCAGACATACACCTCAACCTTGCTCATGTCTATATCCAAAAAGCGAATCTTCTTGAGCGCCATAATTTCGGCATGCTGCTTATGTATCACAGAATTGCAATCTTCAATGTGTTTGTAAAAATTGAATCTGGCCTGAAGTGGATCTGTCCGTTCACTCGACCATCCTTTAGCAATAACGTTGCCCTTGTAAACCACCACGCAGCCAACGTGTATCCTGAAATTGCTGTTGTGCGCCGCTGAACGCGCGGCAGCGAAGTGTCTTAGATCACGATTGTTGAACTGAAATAAAATCACCGCCCTACACGTTCTGAAAACTCGCGCCATCTGGCTTTGTTTAAATCATCCCTCAACTTTATCCAGCGCTGCTCAAGTCTATGTATCTCATTCATCGGAGTGTTTGGTTTCCATCCACCATTCCACGACCATTTATCTTTAAAATAGCAAAGCGCCCGCTGCGTTTCATCTAGTTGAATGAGTATATCTTCGATTGCTTTTTTCATTCTGCCATACTCTCATTTATCATGAACTCGCTATCCATCTTTGATCCACAGTGTTCGCAGTACGGAGCGCATAGCTTGTCTGCGTAAAATCGTATGTGCTTACACTCATCAAAAAAATCTCTGTATTGAATCTTGTAACCCTCAACAGATAACTTTCCATTGTCCCACAAGCATTCATTGTCTTCTTTAAAATATGTATACTGCTTTATAACCTTTTTACTATGCCAATCTTTCCCACATTCTGAGCACACCGCATACGCATACCATATTGAATCTTCATAATCGTCGCAATACTGTCGTACTTTCAATATCCACTTACCGTTATACGCTCCACTATACGCCATCTGCTGCCTCCTTCTATTTCGTTTTATATTCGATTTTGATTCAAATAAGCCGCTTATCTTCAACATGAACAAGTTATCGTCCAACGCCGTAGAACGGATAATTTGAATCAAATTGATATATAATCGATATATTACATCCACTTCACTTCCAATCCGTTGTCACGCACCATCTGCCTGATACTTTCATCTGTTTCACTAATGACCTTAATCGCACCTGCAAGATCAACATCCGTGACAGACAGTTTATTCTTAATCGCATACTTCCTAAAGCCCATTACCGCGTCGCCCAACGTGCTGTAATACCCCAGAACCTTATCATTTGTTTCCTTTAGGATGCCGCTGGTAGGCTTTTTGCCGCGCTCGTATGTGACCTTATCCGTCCTCATAAGAACATAGTTCCTATCCTCATTGTCCACACGAATAAAATAGTTGTCCTTTAGATTTACCTTGCCCATTAATTCTCTTCCTTTCCAAACAGTTTGTCGCAAATAGTATTGTACACAACCTCAGATATTTCATCCTTACAGATGTTCTCAAACGGATACCTGGCTATTACCTCTTCCACCTTCTTCTGAATAAGCGATCTGGCATTAACTACTTCTTCATCAAGTATCATCTGCCCAATAGAGATACTATCATAAGGAGTAATCGCTTTCCGAAAAACATCATAAGACGAAAAGTCTGAAATGATCTTATCAATTCTATCCACCAACTCCTTTCTTAAATCTCTTTCATTCTCCCTGAATACCTCGTCAATTACATTATAAGCCGTTCTGTAAATTATGTTTGAAAACTGCGTATTTGCTTTCTTGTTTAACTGAGAACGAATAGTTGCTCTAAGCTCCTGTTCGCAAATAGATTTGATTTCATCCTGAGAAAGATAATCGTGAATATTGATCTCCATTTTAGTTGGCCTCCTTTTCATTCGCAATAAAGAAGTCTGTGAGGTAGCGTTGATCCTGTAAGTAGTTAGGCAAACTTTCAGCACGAGTAATTGGGTTCCCATCTTTGTCAAACTTTCTTGATGGTTTTCCCCACCAACGGATGTTAATGTCATCATTATATCCTTGAATCTTTTTCTGTGCTTGAGTATTAAGAACAGATACTATTGCTGCATTAAGTTTGTTCTCGTTTAAAATCAAATTTTCTTCTCTAGCATAACGTCGCAGTTTTTGCTTTGTTTGTTCAATGGCAGCTTTAGCATCAGCCGGATAACAGCATAGGTATAATTGCCTATATGTGTATCGCCACGATGGATCTATTGCTTTTAGCTTTTCAGTCACCAATTCATAATACTCTTCGTAACAACCATCTTTGAACACTTCATATATCTCATCCATTCCCATATCCACCAAAGCCTCACGTTCTGCATGTAAAACATAAGATGCTTCTTGCGCGCTGGCTATATGTTTTGAATAAATTGGATTGCCATTTTTGTCCTTCCCATCTTCAAATACAATGACTAGCTCTTTCTGGTGCTCACTTATAAGTTTCCTCCTTTCAAGGCTTTTTAGTGAATTGTTTAGAATCTCACGCATCTTAGATTTTGTTCTAAGTTTAAAGTCATAATAGCTTTCTTTGCTTAGGACATTATCTTCGCCATTCTCGCCATGATATTGCATGACTGCTTCATACGTTTTCTTTTCTTTTAGTCGTTTGTAATTTGGAGACACCATATTTAGTTTCTCAAACAAGTCATCATATTTAATATGTACCGAGAGGTCTGATTGCGTTGATAAAAATGCCAGCAATAGAGTCTCTATGAGAGTAACATATACGTTATCCTTCCTTGGCTGCTTAGGCAGCGGTGAGTCATATATCTTCCCAATAATAAACTTCTGGCCGGACTTTGTATATTCGAAATGGCGTTCCCATTCTTTAAGTTGAGCTTTTTTAGAACATCCGTTTTTTTCTTGCTCATTAAGAAGCCTACACATTTCTTTGTAATTGCTTACAGTCATTCCATTATTAATTTCAGTGAGTTTCATTTTCAAAGCCTCCCGCTTCCTTGTTTTTTTAAAATTGGCTGTTATCTACTCCAATTAAGTTATACCTAATTGCGGAGTATTGATTTTCATGTTTCCCCTATATAGGTAGATAACAGCCAATTTTTTATTTCACCCAGTAAATTCTTTATCTTCGGAGGGGTGTCACCTTGAACGTTGTATTAAAACTAAAGAATTATTTTTATTTAATATAGACGTTCAAGGTGACGAGTCTCAAGTAGCCTTATTTTCTGGGGTTTTTAGCCGATTTTCCTATATAGGTAGATAATGGTCAATTTTTCGTTTCTCCCTAAAATCCTGAAAATCTTCAAAATGGGTTAAACGCGAGCCTGCGAGCGTGCGGCGTAAGTAAACGGTTTCAATAGCCGAGCGTAGCGTAGGCTGTTGAAAGCGAACGTCGCCGCAGTGCCACAGGCTAGATAAATTAGACACTTGCTGTAAAGCGGCTTCGCGAATGTAATACAGTTAGCGATTTTTAGAATTCTTCGCCACTCCCTTGCTACGCAAGTCCGTGTCTCATAATTCTAAAAATCGAACTCTATTACGCATCTAGGTCGCTCTCGCAAGCTCGGCGACTTCTAGATGCTGTAGGGTTTCTTCCGAACAATAGGCACAGCCTCTTTTCCTAAAAAAACTTATAGGTTCATTCCCTTGTAGACTGCTTGATGAATCTCGTCCGTAATACCGATGTACCGAAGGGTAGTCTCTGAATTGCTGTGTCTAAGCATCTGCTGGACAAGATCGAGAGCAGAGAACTGATTCTCCACAAGAGAGCCTTTGAACTGGTCATAGATCGCACGGGCAAATGTCTTGCGGGGAGTGTGGCAGCTTACTTGGACACCTAGTTGCTTGCTTATGTTATGAAGAATACGCCAGTACGATTTGCGTTCCATACAACCGGTATCGTTTTTACGGTGAGTTGAAGTAGCAAGTGTATTGCCGTGCAGGTCGTAGACAGTGGAGTGAGCGAGCTTCTTGGGAGTAGTCTTTTGTGAAGGGAATAATGGAGTGCTAGGAGTAGGATTGCGGATAGAGAGAATGTAATCTGTAAGAATGGACTGGACTTGAGGTGAGAGCGTAATATTGTCTGCTACCTTGTTTGTCTTGGACTCTCTAAGAGCAATAACAGGCTTGAGCGTGTTAGAGGTGAAGTCCCATACGTCTGACAGATGTACAGTCAGAATGTCGTTCATGCGGAGACCTGTGTTGAGCGCAAGAACAAAGATTGTGTAGTTGCGCAGACCGTAGCGTCCTGTGGAGGTAAGAAGTTTGGACTTGACTGCCTCTAGAACTTGCCTGTCTGTAATAGGCTGTGCTTTGTGGGGAATGCGTGTGGGCGTGTGAGTGGGAAAGTGAATAATGGGAGAGGTTGAATTTCCGAACATTGAGATCTGTGCCTGAGCCGTAAGATCATCTCCTTTGACAATTCCGTTTGTGAATATTGTACCATAAAAAGTCGCATTTGTCAAGGAATTTAAAGCAGATTGCACAAATAACATCGTGTGGAATAAAATATGCGATTTAAGGTTCGATGTAGGATGGGAGGATGAATGTTCGGGAATGAGTGGAGATTGTGGGAGATAAAAAGGGATGGGGCGATGGATGGATTTAGAGGGCTGAAAGAGGTGAAATGGGGTGATTTGGGTTGTATAAGGAATAAATTTGGGATGAATGGATGGTGAAAATAGATGTGTATCGATAGGATGAGATATATGGATTGTATTCGATTTTGATTCGTAGGATGGGATTGTGGATGGGATGAGGGTTTGGTCTAGAGAGGATGGAGAGAGGATTGTAGGAATGAAATTTAAATATGTAGAGATATTGTGGAGTGTGGGGTGTATGGAGGGTGTGTGGAGGGTGTGTGGGTGAGAAGAGTATGTGAGGATAGTAGAGGGTGATAGAATGGCGTATAGCAGGAAGTATTTTAGAGGATATGTATTAGAAGTACTAGAAGTAGGTACTAGAGACACCAGAAATATCAGAGAATAGTGGGGTGTTTGAGGAAAGGCGATGGAGAGTAGAAGTACTAGACAACGAGTGAAAATGAGTTGTTAAAATAAAAACGTAAACCCATCCCCCCCAGCGGTAAACGGCTATACATGGGTGGGATGTATCTACATAGGCAAGCGGTGCAAGCCTGCGGCCATGCTGCGGCTATGCGCTGATCCTGCTGCTGGCGCTGGGCGAATCTGGCGAAATCCGCGAAAAATGCGAATAGAATTATAAAATGTCGCATTTTTTGCAGCGCTAAAAAAGGGCGCTGTTAGGCAAAATCCAGTAGACATAAGCAGATGAACAGGGCAAAACATGATCTGACAGTTGATCTGACGGCTGATAGTACGATCTAGCATCCAGCGAATAGAAGAATAATGTTATTACAATCCACGTTACCCTAAAGGTAGCGACATATCAACGATCAATCGGCCTAACCAGGGCAATCGAATCGCTGATTTACTGCTTTTCAGCGGTCATGTTTTTTTTCACCATCATCACATATCCTGGTACATATTATCCATATACCACACTATCCAACTGCATCTATCCATCTAACTACCCGGTGCATACTGCACTACCACACATCCACACATCACCACATACCATTTATTCCCGATCTTCTTTTCCTCTCTTCTTCTCTTCCTCTCACTCTCCGATTTTAATCTTTGCACGTTGTAAATTACTATCTAATATATCTCTATCCCACAACACAACATCATTAGCAGCAGCCAGTTTAACGGCTTGCCTTGTAAACCAACTATTTGTTACTACAAAAACTTTGTCCAGTTTATAAAACCCTTTTCCGCTGATTGCCTCTTGGATTGCATCAATTCCAACTTTCCCAGAATACCTTTTTGCCTGGATTCCTTCGTGGTATATATGATTATTCACGGTTTTTTGCAATAAAATATCAATACCATAATCGTTACTATCCTGTGTGACATTTGCGACATATCCAGATTTCCTAAAAAGATCACATAGCAACTGTTCAAACTCTTTGCCTGTCATACAATCTGCATCGAATATAGAATAATATTCTGTATTCGTTGATACATGATCTTCTTCAAATCTGTCTTCGAAGTCGCTTTGTGCAATACCATCAACTATGCTTTCAATTTTGTCACACACATCAACGTACTGATTATATATCGGTATCTGTCCATATGATTTAAAATAGCGGATAGCATATAGATAGTAGATCAACATATATATTTGCTGTGTATTACTATAATCAAATCCGTTTTCAATTAGATACGCGATATAGTTGTCTAGATTTCCATCGTATTTTTTAAACGATCTTTCCATCATATTTCGCGCGTATTTAATCACACAAAAATTAAATACGATCACGGCAATAAATGATGCATCGCCTTTATTGTAGCCGTATTTTTTACAGATCATGTTTGTAAGTCTGGTGATAGATGCATATTTATTATCGGCTCTCCATTCTAACGCTAGGCCCCAAAACCCAAAATCACTATTTAGTTCTGTAAGATTATTTGCGATAGACTTATTTTCAATTATATCTGCCTTGCTATCTATTAATGTATATCGTTCATCAATGTTGCCGATTAACATATGATCGCAAAACCAAAACATATCATACAAAATATATTGATATCCAGAATCAAATAATCTTTCACGTTCACAATTAAACACGTCAAATGATTCTAACACTTTGACATATTGCTTTGAAAACAACTGATTATATACTAGATCGGCTTTTTTGCAAATAACAGTCTTCCATATATTCGCGCTGGTTTCATCTCCGGCATAAAACACATCAATGTATTTGTTACCACATGGAATATACTTGCACTGCCTTACTAACTTTCCGCCGCACTGGTGGCAGAATTTATAATCACTACAATCATATTCGATTTTACACTTTTCGCAGGTGTTCACGACTTTAAAATTCATGTCCATACCTCCGATGTGCTTTAATATTCCTTAGATCGCCTTTTTAGTTCACTTCTTAAATATTTCCGGCAATTCCTGTCTCTGCATGTCCTCGTCAACTAACTTTTTGAGATATGCACTAAGTTTTATATTATTCTTTGTGCAATATTCACCAAGTGCAGCCCGTTGTGTTATGCTTATATTCCACTTATACGGACTCATTTTAGTAGAATTATACAATCTATCATATTCTTTTTTATTAAAGTTACCCATAAAATCCATCCTTATTTACATACTAGAGGTTTAGTGTATATTGCACAATAAGCTTCTAGTTATTTCTTGCATTTTAACGATTCACAATAAGCGTCTAGTTTGCTATAATATACTTGTGGTTGAGAGAGAGAACACCAATCAAAACCACAAATACATACGTTAGGAGGCAAGGCAATGTATCCCAAGGATACGGGATACGGTTACGATTACGGCGATATCATAGTTGCATGTGACAGTGACTACTATGATATGCTGGATGACTAGCCATATCCCCCGGGAGGCGATCAGCTTCCCGGCCTTGCCCCTAACAGTATTGTAACACAAACGGCAACATCCGTCAAGGATTAATTCAGCCGTTCGCGCATCTTGAAAACTGCATTGTTATGATTCCTTCCGGGCGATCGCGTTAGCGATAACTGATTTACACCAGCTTGCAACAGGTTGATTGATTGATTCGCAGTATGATTTTATCTCGGTAAAATCCTCAATGCTATAATCCAATTGTATCTGTTTCCGCTTTGCCGATCTGTATTTTAGTTTCGCTTTCCGCTCTGGTGTCTGGTTATTCTGCATGATTGTATCCCCGATCTAGTTTTTACGGATTATACCACATGTAGTATTTAATATCAATGGTACATGTAGTATAGATTGCATATATTACATGTAGTAAGTTCGTTAAAAATGCCGATGGACAGAAATATGGTACATGTAGTATAATTAGGTATCGAATGAAGCGAATCTTGACAATCACATAACTATTTGCCGAATAGGTTAAGAGCCTAACGCAAAGGGTGTCCAAAGCATGGATAACACCATAACACCATGCTACGGGCTGCAAGATGAAGCGTTTCCCTGTGGCGCTGATCTGCGATGAAATGAGCGGATAGACAGGAGAGCGATAGAGCGTCGAACAAGGCAAAATTTGCGCAGTACGTTTTTACGCTGCACAGCGCCGACCAATAATCATTGTGGCGATCTAGACTATCCCCAATACCGATTTTGTTAACAGGCTATGATCTAGATTTAGCTGCAAAAATTGAAAAATGGCTGATCTGCTGTGCAGCGAATAAAGCGCATAGCGCGCCGCAAAAAAAAGAATCGGAGGAATACAAAAATGAAAAATGAAAACATCCGCACACTGTCAGACGCGATCAACGCAGGTTATACGCTAGCCGATACTACATATCAACGCGGCTATGTATCCGTCCGGCAACCCTCGTCATTTGCCCCCGTACACATCGCAGGTGGCAATAGACGCGGACAGTTATATGTACTGCTGCACAATCCTAGCAGTACAATGTACTGTTACCGGCAGTACCTGCGGCGGGCCTAATGGCTGGTAGTCGTTGCCTAGGGCTGATATGGCGTCAGCCCGTGGCAATGCCCACCGGGCAAAAATCCAAAAAAAAAGAAATGAGGTACAAACCTATGAAGCGTGAAATCAATACTGATGTTATTCTGTCCATCGGCCATGGCGCATTTTGCGAAAAGCGCCATTTCCGCGGCGCGTCCGGACGCATACAGGATGATTTGGCGATGATCTGCGATGTGTGCAACATCGACACGCGCAGCGTATACGCAGCCATTCGGCAGCTTTTCCGGCTGCTGGATCGCGGATATGATCTGGACGAGGCGCGCATGCAGGCAGCGTTTGACGCGCTGCTGTATGCGGCGATGTATCACCGTCCGCGCCTGGGCCTTGATCGCGGCGTATACGGCTGCGGCTGGGTGTATGGCATGGATGGATACATCCGTCATGATCCTGCTGCATGGTACTAATCCATGCAGCAGAAAAAAAGAAAAAAAGAAAGAAGGATATAAAAAATGAACGAGTACAAAAATTATCTGAACCTTTGGCAGCATATCCGCAGCCTGAATGCCACCGGCGTATATACCTACGGCGAGGCCGATTGCAATCGCGATATGCAGCCTTGCATTTATTTTGACAATTCCGATCAGCGCGCAGCCTATAAGATCTTGTCCGCGCGCTTGACAGGATAAACAAAATGCGCTATACTGTTTATAGCGCATTGCATAAAATTCTATTCTGTTTTTGCCTCGATTGGTATAATACCATTCGCGCGCATGTCGTCGCGCAAAAGCTGCTTGATGTATGTTGCCGTTCCTCCGCGTGATTCGCAATAATCATTTATTTGATCGCGTTGGG
>ERZ808277.400-NODE-400-length-13725-cov-4.642575_pt1 | contig 13725 bp, 10 predicted proteins | sample MGYA00521240_ERZ808277 | MGnify/ENA primary metagenome ERZ808277 (study PRJEB31516, sample SAMN03275599) | gut metagenome | biome: mammalia-associated habitat; material: feces | host: Papio cynocephalus | place: Kenya | collected 2012-07-17 ... | reverse complement strand
AATTTTATAGGTAATATATATGGACGATAAATCAAATAAACTATCAGATACAGTGAACGTTACTATGCACACGCTCACCGTTTTGGACAAGAATGTTTCTTTTGCAAAGGTAAAACGAAACACGGCTTTTATTGGAAACATTGTTTCAAAAATCCTTGAACATAACAAAGTTCTGGACAGGGAAACTTTGCTATATTCAGCAGGGCTTTTTAGAAACGCCATTTTGGAGCTTCTTAAAAGCGGAAAAGCTGTAGATCTTCTTGAAATGGGAGTTCTCTATATCAAGCCAAACGGAAGCATTGACTCGGAAACTCCGGATATTGAGGATATTCCTAAAATGACGCTTTCTTTTACTCCAAGCGATATTGCCATTGAAGCAGTAAAAGATGTAACTGCCGGTGCCGATATTTCCACAACAAACGAGCCTCTTCTTTCTGCCTTGTACAACATACACACAAGAAAAAGCGGCACAGAGCTTTCTATCGGTTATTCTGCACGCATTACCGGCAAACGCTTAAAGATTGCCGGCAATGAAGCAAAAACCGGCCTGTATCTTGCTTCATGTACGGAAGAAGGGATCTATGATCCTGATCCATCTTCATGGATTTCACTGGGAATGGAAAACATTGTTGACAACACAAACACAAAGATTCTGTTCAACATTCCAGACAGCGTCACGGCAGGAAATTACCGTTTAATTATTAAGACTGCATACGGCTCAGGCACACGCATAAACAAAACTGTGCGAACAGGTGTTTTTGTAGAAACTGTTTCGATTGCATAAGTCTTTTCCAAGGGGCTGGCTAATAAGTTCTAAATGTCATTGCCGCACTTGATACGACAATGACATTTAGATTTTCAGATTCAGTCCGAAAATGACGTAAAAGATTCTTTTTGGCCATCTCCTTGAATTTGAAAAATCAATATTTCCGCAGCCATTCAACGGAATTTTTAGAATCTTTCTGCTTTTTTGTTTGATTTTTTGTAAGCACTTGCCCCGTTTCGCTGGGTTGAAGTGTGCACGCGGGCGCGTCCGTGTTCGCTTTTAAAACCGTCATTTGCACGGCGGCTTCGTCCTTGAGCGCGTCTTTCTCCGTCTTTTTTGGCTACATCATAACGACTTGAGCCAAAACCACGCCGTCCTCGTCCTTCAAAACGTTCGGCATTGTCGCGTCCGCCTCTGCGGCGTCTTCCGCCAAAATTATCATCCTCTTTTGAATCAAGATGCATATGAGGCAAGTTTGCGCGGCTTTTAGAAAGCTCAAGAGCACGAAGCGCATTTCCTGTTGGCAAGCTCAAAAGAGAGAAATTCTGGCTTACGTCGATCCTGTCAACCATGCGTCCAGGAATATTTAACAAATCGCTAAAATATTCGGCAATTGCGCGGGCATTATAGCCATCTCTTTTTCCGAGCTGAACATAAATTCGTTTTTGGTCTGGATTAGAAGCAAAACTTCCGCCTCTCTGGCTCTGTACTTTTCCATAATGGCTTTCGTCGAGAGACTTTCCGTAATTAACCTGCAAAACAGCGGCAAGAACTTCGGCTGCATTCTGGTTTGCGCACAAGTCTTCTGCCATTTTTTTGTACAAGTCTTCAACTTTTTTAAGCTGAGGAACAAATTCTTCTCTTGTTTCGTCCAGCTCGCTATTTTCATTAGAAATCTGGCCGTTTTGAGGGGAAGGCTCTTCGCCTTCTGATGATTTTTCGGATTCAACGCCTGCTGGAAAAGCAACAATCTCGTCGTTTTCAAACTGCTTTTCTTTCTGTTCCGGCGCAAATTCTTTTTTTGCCTTTAAACCGATTTTTTCTTTCAGTTCTTCAAGAATTCGGCTTCTTTTTACTTCGAGAACATTTTCGATTGAAGGAACCTGCTCTTCTTTCATTTCGCCTTTTGCCGCAGCGCGAATTCGCTTTCTTAGAAATTCAAGCTTGCGTCTTTCTTCCGGGCGAACAAAAGTAACTGCAATTCCAGAAGTTCCAGCACGGCCAGTTCGTCCGATTCTATGAACATAAGTTGCAGCGTCAAACGGAAGAGAATAGTTTACAACGTGGCTCAAGCCAGAAATATCGATTCCTCTGGCAGCTACATCGGTTGCAACCAAAATACGAGTTTTTTTATTTCTAAATCTTGTAAGAATTTTTTCACGCTGTCCCTGAGGCACATCGCCGTGCAAAGCGGCCGCTTCGTAACCTCTTTCGTCGAGCATCCGGCTCACCATGTCGGCATCGTTTTTTGTCATTGTAAAAACAAGTCCATAAAAATCAGGCGAAATGTCGATAAGGCGGACAAGAGCTTCAATCTTGTCGCGTTCGCTTACAACCCAATATTTCTGGTCAATCAAAAGAGGCTCTTCTACAAAACCTTCTTCCTGAACAATGTCGTATTCGCCCATAAATTCTTCTGCAATCTGAAGAATCGGTTTTGGCATAGTTGCGCTAAAAAGCAAAATCCGGCTGTCCGGGTTTGCCTGCGCAAAAATCGACTTAATGTCATCGACAAAACCCATATCGAGCATTTCGTCGCCTTCGTCGAGAATAAAATAATCGATTTTGTCGAGCTTTAAAGTTCCGCGCTCAAGATGGTCTTTAATTCTGCCTGGAGTTCCAACGACAATTTCAGTTCCGCGCTTTAAATCTCTAATCTGAGTTGAATATGAGGCTCCGCCGTACAAAACGGTAACGCGCGGAAATTTTCCAGAAGTAAAGCTCTGCATTTCTGAACAAGTCTGAATTGCAAGCTCGCGGGTCGGTTCTAGCACAAGAGCGCGCACGTGGTCGCTTTCTTCGTGAATATTCTGAACAATCGGCAGCCCGAAAGCCGCGGTTTTTCCAGTTCCAGTTCTTGCTTTTGCTATAAGGTTTGTGTCGCCGTTCAAAAGGCGTGGAATTGCCAGAACTTGAATCGGCGAAGGAGTTTTAAAACCTTTTTTTTCGATTGCTTCCAGAATTCTTTGATCAAGTCCTAAGTCTTCAAAAGAAATTTCTTCCGACTGTTCTTCGTCATTTTTGTTTTCTGAAATTTCCAAGTTTTCCGGAAGTTTCTGAGCTTTGTCAGCTGAGCTGACACCATAATCTGCCGTTTTTTCGGCATCAAAAATTGAGTCTTTCATAAAATGTATCCCAAAGGCGACAAAAAAGCCTCTAAAATACACTAAAAGGCCTAAAAATCGCAGTTAAAATAAAAGTGCCCTCTGCACCTTGAGCCAAAAGCATAATAGAAAAACATAGAAATTACAAGAAGATAATTGAAAAATTCGCAAACGTTTTCATCTTTTTCAAATAAAATCTATTAAAAAAATTCACCAAAAATCGGTAAATATTGATTTTCAAGTCAATATATATAGTATGAACAATTTAAAGGAACCAATTGATTTAAGACGGCTGACATTAAAAAATGGACTTTCCTATCCAAACGACAAAGAGCTAATAATGCTTGTCTTGGGGTCAGGAACAAAAAAAATGCCCATCGAGTATATGTCGGAAGAAATTTTAAAAGTCATCTGCTCTCACAATCCGGAAAACTGGCTTGAAAAACTGCAATCAATCGAAGGAGTCGGCACAAGCAAAGCTCTGGCAATTCTGGCGGCATTGGAATTTGGAAAACGCCGCAACAGAAATCCGCAGGCAGTTGTCAATCAGCCGCAGGACGTAATTCCGTTCATAAAGCACTATGCAATGCAAAAAGCGGAGCATTTTGTAATGGTAACTGTGAACGGCGCAAAAGAAATCCTTACGATCAGAGTCCTGTGCATTGGCGGAAAAAACATGGCTGTTTTAAAGCCGTCTGAAATTTTCGGAGAAGCTGTCAAAGAAAACGCTTCTGGAATTATTTTGACTCACAATCATCCGGGCGGACACGCAGAGCCTTCTGACGATGACATAGAAACGACAAAAAGACTGTGCTTAGGCTCTGAAATTTTAGGGCTTCCCCTGCTCGACCACATAATTATAACAAAAAACAGTTACTTTAGTTTTCTTGAACATGGTCTGTTGCCGACCTATGAATAATCGGGTAAATTATAATAAGGGTTTAGTTAATTTATGTCATTGCAAAGATTTACTGCTATTTTAGCAATTTTTATAATTTCGGCAGGCGCTTTATTTTCTAACGAAAATGAATCTTCTTCTGGAATTTTTGTCGAAGACAAATCCGTCCAGCAAAAATTTGAATTTGACGAGGCGTATTCAACTTATCCGGAATTATTAAAATCCGACAGAAAATCTGCAATCGAAAAAGAAAAAACAAAAATCACGGTTAAATCAAACGTCCCGAACGCAGAAGTCTTTTTGAACGGTAATTTTGAAGGACACACAAATTTAACGGTAAACAACCTTCCGGCTGGCCGCTATAATCTGCGCGTAAAAAAAACAGGCTATAAACCAAAATTCTACAGAATAAATGTTCCGCAGGGCGAAGAACGCGTTTTTTATGTAGAACTTGAAAAATATGAAGGAACAGTAAATTTTATTGCAGTTCAACCAGAAACCTTAATTTATGTTGACAACTCAAAAATCAGCGGCAGCATTGTTCAGCTGGAAGAAGGAAGCCACACGGTTTCTGCAAAAAAATTCGGCTATAAGAGCGAATCTTCATCTATCTACGTTCCAAGAAATTCATATCAAATAGTCACAATACGCCTTCAGGAAGCACAATTTTCGGTTTCGAATTTTAGGGCAAACAAGGAACAATTTAATCCGGCGTTAAAAGGTTCTGCAGGCCAGATAAAATTCAATTTTGAAGTTACTGCGTTCGGAAACGGAACTTTAACAATAAAGGATTCTTTTGGAAATTCTGTCATAAGCCGAAACTTGCCTAGTTTTACAACCTGGAGTCAAAATGTAATTTGGGATGGAAGCGCACAGAACGGAACAAAAATTCAAGACGGAACTTACACTGCAATACTCGAAGCCGGTGAACAAAAATTTTCGGTTGATTTTACGGCAGACAGCTCGATAAAAATTCCTTCAGCCTCAATTACGGCAAGCGGTTCTGGAATTGGAATTCTTCCGGCAGCCTTTAATTTTCCTGAAAAAACATTCTGTGTCGGTGTAAACGCCGGCGTAATTTGCGCCTTTGAAAATAAAAATTTTTATTGCGCGCCGCTGTCAACTTTTTTTGCCTATTCTTTTTCAAAAAATGTCGAACTTTCAGCAAAAGCCGGGTTAAACGCAGGACATGAAGGCGCTTCGCCTTTTATAAATTCAGCCTTGAAATTTACTGCTTCAAAAAAACAGACTGCTTTTGATATGAATTTTGGATTTTTAGCAAGGGCTGGAGGAGCAAAAAACAAACCGTTCGAGCCTTACGGAGCGGACAACGGATGCGGTCTTGGCGGCGGACTTGTTTTTGGACTAGACTTCAGTAACTTTTATGCAGGAATTTCATCAGAATTCACTTTTGCAGCTTCTACATTCAACACAAAAAACAACAATTACGATAAAGTATTAAGAAACGGAGTCTGCTTTCAATTAAAAGGCCGGACAGTTTCGTTCGCAATTTACAGCGCGCTGAATTCTTCTTTTGGAACAACTGCCCTCGAAAACGACGGCAGAAGCTCAAATTCAATCGAATTTTTAAGGGCGGTTGATATTGGATTCGACTTCAAGATTGCATTAAATTCTCTAAATTTAAATTTGCTCTCAAACGCGCAAATTTTTGAGAATCAAGCTTATTTTAAAACAGAAGCCGGAATTTCCATACTTTTATAAAAACTGGAGGCGAAAGATGAAATTATATTCAAAACAGCAGATGATAAAAAACACATTAACAGGAATTCTTGCAGGCGCTGTTTTTGCCAGCGCGGCAGTTTTTGCAATTCAAAAAAACTTAAAGTCTGAAAATTCTGAAAAAACAGGCCAGACACAAACCGAGAACGTTCAAAGTCAGCAGAATTCCGAAAAAGCAGAATTTGTAGAAGAAGTTTTGCCTCAAAAAAATATTGCAACGCCGGCCGCTTCTACAGTTTCTCAATACACGCAGGACGAAGAACAGAATATTTTTGTTTACGAAAAATGCAATGAAGCCGTCGTAAACATTACAACGCAGGTTATGGGAATCAACTGGTTTTTAGAGCCTGTCGTTCAGGACGGAGGCTCAGGCTCAGGCTCAATAATCGACAAACGCGGATATGTAGTTACGAACGTGCATGTAATCAGCAAGGCAAACAAAATCAATATATCGCTCGCAGACGGAACTAGTTATCCAGGAACTGTCATTGGAAAAGATATTGAAAGCGACATTGCAGTTTTAAAATTTGATCCGCCGGAAAACATAAAGCTTAAGACAATCGATTTTGGAGATTCAAGCGAATTAAAAGTTGGACAGAAAGTTATTGCAATCGGCAACCCGTTTGCCCTTGAACGAACAATGACAACAGGAATAATTTCCGGACTGGGAAGACCTATTCAGGAAAGCGCGAATGTAATTATCAGAAATATGATTCAGACCGATGCAGCAATCAATCCAGGAAATTCCGGGGGACCGCTTTTAGACACAAGAGGAAGAATGGTCGGCATAAACACAATGATAATTTCAAATTCAGGCTCATCTGCCGGAATTGGCTTTGCAGTTCCTGTAAGCACGGCGCAGCGCGTTGTAAACGATCTTTTGAAATATGGAAAAGTCCGGCGCGGAACAATTCAAATCTCTCCGGTTCAGATGACTTCAAGCATTGCGCAATATGCAGGCTTAAAAATCAATTACGGAATTCTCGTAAGCCAGGTAAAAGAAGGCAGCAGCGCAGAGAAAGCAGGAATTTTGGGCGGAACAAAGCCTGTTCAATACGGAAGCCGCTTTAATTCATCTACAATTTATCTTGGCGGCGACATAATCACCGGAATCGACGGAATAAACATTCGCACTTACGCAGATTATACGAGCGCGCTTGAATCAAAAAAACCGAATGACACAGTAACCGTTACTGTTTTCCGCAACGGCAATTTTGAAAAAATCAAACTGGTTCTCGATGGAATTGACACCGATTCAGAACCCAATGGAACACCGCTTTAAATTTTAAGGAAAAAGAAAAAATGAATTTAATAAAAAGAACTCTCAGCACAGCCGCCATTTTTACAATGGCGGCGCTTTCTCAAGCAGAAAGAATTTCTTTTCCAGTAAAAAGTCTTGTTACAATCGAAGAAAGCCCAATAATGATTTCGGCAGACTGGAATGAAAAATGGTTCGGCGAAAAACCTGCTACTCTTTATAACCATAACATTGCGCGTATTGCAGGAATTTTTTCCGCCGTTTCTTACGAAGACAGCGACATCGGGCAAAGTTCAAATTTAATTCTTCAATGCTACAAAGCCCTCGGAATTTCAGAAAAACAGATTGAATTTCATTATTCTATCAATTACGACAATCCTGTCTGGGGAAATGACCAGGCGGCTTTTAGTTTTGCGACAAAACAAATCACCGGTTCAAATTCAAAAAAAAATCTGATTATAATTGTAATCCGCGGAACTCCCCTCAACGCAAACGAATGGATTTCAAATGTAAACATTTCCGACAAAACTGGCAATGAAACTGAATATCATGAAGGTTTTTTGAAAACCACAAAACTCGTCGAAAACGCGCTGATTGCCTTTCTTTTGAGAAATAAAATCGACATAGACGATAGCTGCCTTTTAATAACAGGACACTCCCGTGGAGCGGCAATTGCAAATCTTCTTTCCGCCCAACTGTGCGACGCTGAGCTTTTTGACACAAACTACATCTACACCTACACTTTTGCTTCTCCAAATGTTACTACAAATGACAGCGTTTATAACAAAAAATACGATTTTATCTGGAACATTGTAAATGCCGAAGATATTGTTCCGTCAGTTCCGCCAAATTACAAAAGCTGGAAATACAAAAAATACGGTCAGACAAAAGTTTTAATAAACAATTGGAATACTGATCCCAAAAAATACGAAGATGAATATATTCCAGCAATGAATAAATACTTTAATAAATTTATGCTGCGCGACTACTGTCCGTTTACGACAGGTCCGTTTTTGCCGATTCAGTGCAGTTCAATTCTATCAAGGCTGAACAAAAATGTTTATACTTTTTACAATGGAATTACGGCTCTTCACGACCGCGCAATTTCTGCATTCTGGAGAATTTTTCCAAAAAAAGACGAAACAAAAACCGAAAATGAAGTCGAAGAAAAATCTGATTCAAGGACAGAAAAGCAAGGCGCAATTTTTGCGGCGGCAACCCGATGGTGCTATAAAAATTTTGATGTTGATATAAATTACTTAATCAACTGCTTTGCCGATATGCACGCAATGGAGACTTACCTTTCGTGGATTATGTCGACAGATGAGGAAAATGTTTATTCATCTGTCGGAACAGACATTCTTCTCTTAAAAGGCGCCGGCGACTATGCAGTTTTTGATAGCGACGGAAAGGTTGTAGCAACTATTCTGGACGGAAAAGTTAATTTTTCAAAGGTAGAGCTTCCCTTAGCGGCAAATTCTCTTCTTCAAGGGCAGGTTGCGCTCGGACTTCCAGTAAACCGAAATTACGAAATTGCGGTAAGCAAGGAAAGCATAATTCCTACAATGCTAAAAGTTTCTGTTCAGCATTATTCTGCAGCCGGAGTTTTTATTGAAGAATCCGAAGAAACAATTTTATATCCATACAACTCAAAAATTTACAGCTGCAATTCAGAAACTCTAACCCCAGCCTTTACAAAAATTGATTTTGAAAAAATCGGCAATCCGCAAGCAAATATAATCCGTAAAAAGGGAAATCTAAAAAGTGTTTCAAAATTCAGGCTTATGGGGGAATTTTCTGCCTCAACAAGCGGTTCATTCAACGCAGGAATCCATGCCGGTTCAACAAAATTATATGGTTCGCTGCTTTTAGGACACAATGCCGCAAAAATAGGACGCTCATTCGAGGCAAGTCCGGGAATTGGACATCAAAGCATTTTAGTAAGCAAAATTCTTCTCGATACAGAAATTTTTGCAAATCTTTTTTATGCTTATTCCGATGACATCGAAGAAAAAGATGACCGATTCAACGTTGTGCCTACCGTAAGATTTTCTCTTTCGTTTAAACCTCGCCACAAGACACAATTGTTTATGGCGGCTAATTTCGATATGCACATTTCTGACTTTAACGATGCAGCCTTTGACGATTCATACCGCTTAAAAACAACAGGCCAGGTTTGGACAGGCTCAAAAATTCGAATAGTTCCAAACCTGTCTTTTGGAATAAAATTTTAAATGCAAAACAAAAATATAATGATTTTGTGCAAGGTTGTAGACAATTATGGTGATATTGGAGTTGTCTATAGGCTTGCAAAAGCCTTGAGCGACCTCGATTCTTCTCTAAATCTTACACTCGTCTGTTCAGAATTGGAAAGTTTTGCTTCAATGGCAAAAAAAATTGAGCCCGGCAAAAAATCTCAATTTTTCGACTACAAAAACACAAGATGGCAAATTTTAGACTGGAACCAAAGCGAAGATTTTACATTCAGCTCAAACCCTTTTCCAATTATTCTCGAATGTTTTCAGTGCGGACGGCCAGACTGGCTTGAAAAAATTCTTTTTGACAAGAATGTAAAAGAAATTTTCCATATTTTTAATATCGAATACTTAACAGCAGAAGAATACGCCGACGACTTTCATCTTTTAAAGTGCTATACGAGAAGCCCAAATGTAAAAAAAATGTTTTTTATGCCGGGATTTACAAAAAAAACGGCAGGACTTTTAATCGACAGCCAGTTTTTAAAAACCTTAAAAGAATCGAAAAATCTTCCAAAAAACAAAAATGAGTTTTGTGTTACAATTTTTTCTTACGAACGCGAGTTTGTTCAAATTTTTAACTCTCTAAACCGCATTCAGGAAACACAAAGACAAAAAAATCCGGACTTTAACGTAAAAGTCCTTGCGGCCGCAGGAAAAAGCCTGCCTTTTGCAAAAAAAGCCTGGGAACAGACTGAAAAAAAGGTGAATTTCGTTCAACTGCCTTTTTTAACGCAGGAAGAATGGGACAAAATTCTCTGCACAAGCGACTTTAACTTTGTCCGCGGCGAAGAAAGCCTTGCAAGGGCATGTCTTTCCGGCAAACCTTTTTTTTGGCACGCATACGTTCAAGACGAAAATTACCAGCTTGTAAAGGTTAATGCCCTTTTAGAAAAAATGCTGCCCTTTGTTTGCGGAAAAAACTTAAAAACCGAACTTTCAACTCTTTGGAATGAATACAACACTCCAGATGCAAAATTAAACGAAAATGCGCTTTATGATTTTTTTCAAAAAGCAGCACAAGGCGAGTTAACGGCTTTTTTTGAAAATTTTTCTGAAAATCTTTTTCAAAACGGCAACCTTGCCAAAAACCTGCTCAACTTTCTTGAAACCTTGCAGTAGTTGAAAAAAAGTCCAATAAGCACTAGTATTATAGAATAAACGTTTATTTTTTTGAGGTAACATATTATGTTAATGACAAACGAAATCAGAGTCGGAACAGCTTTTATGTATGAAGGCAGCCCTCTTATTGTTCAGAAACTTCTCGGACAGAAAGGCGGACGCCAGGGCATGGTTACAAACCTCCGCGTTCAGAATATCGTAACAGGCTCAACAATGCAGCTTGGTCTTGATGCCGGTGAAAAATTTGAGGAAGTTGATCTTGTTAAAAAAACTGTAAAACTTTCTTACATCGATGGCAACGAATATCACTTTATGGATCAGGAAACTTACGATGACATCATGCTGGACAAAGATTATCTTGGCGACAATGCCGGCTACATCTCTCCAGATGACGACTACGAAGTTTCTGTTACTTACTACAACGACAAACCAGTTGGCGTTGTTCTCCCAGTAAACGTAACACGCACAATCACATACTGCGAGCCAGGCGTAAAAGGCGACACTTCTGGAAAATCAACAAAACCTGCAACTCTCGACACAGGAATGGAAGTAAAAGTTCCTCTGTTCTGCAACACAGACGACCGCATTGTAATCGATACACGCGACGGTTCATTCGTAGAACGCGCAAAGGACTAATTTCAAAACAACTGCGTAAAAAAATCCCCAAAGCCATTTAGCTTCGGGGATTTTTTATTTTTAAATTTTAATTTTGGGTCATTTTTTGCTGCGCAAAAAACCGGGCTATTCGTGGCTACGGCGTCTTGCGCGCCTTCGGTGCTGCGCACCAGCTCCGCTGCCACTACTATCTCCCTTGCCCGAAAAATTAGAACGTGTATTTTGCTCCCAACTGAACAAAGCCGTTGTTGTGCCAGCCTTCAAATTCGGTCTTGTCGCTCTTGTAGCTTGCCATATACATTCCTTTTGCACAGAACTCAAGTCCGTCAGAAACATACCAAGTGATTTTCGGCATTACAATCAAGTCATAATGCTGAAAACCGTAAACTGCGCTCACCTCAGGCTTTACTTTTCCATGATTCCAGCTGTCAGAAATATTCAGGACGATTTTAATGTCGTTTGTGAATGTTCCGTTTTCTGTGTCATACTCGTTGTCATCGATTTTATCGTGATGAAGAATGTGCCTGCCCTGCCCCTGAATATTCACGTTAAGCTCGCTGATTGGCAGGTCGCGGTCAAAACCTGCAACCCACGCAATCGAGTTGTTCTGAATCGTCGGGTCGTCTCCGGCAGTGTCTTTTGTGAGATTGTAAGCCGCCTCTGCGCGGAAATTGTACGCTCCGAAAGTTTTTGCAGCCTCAAGACCGAAAACCTGCAAAAAGTCGTAGTCGATAAATTTGTCGTCATCGTCTGCGTCGCCTGTTTCAAGATAAGTCGAAACGAAACTTCCAATTTTGCTGTAGTCAAAAGAAGCGCGCTTGTTTCTTCCAACGTAGTAGCTCAAGCCCCAGTCAAGAGAGCCGGTTGTGGTCGTGAACCGCGCGCCAGCCTGCATATATTTGAGCTGGTTTGTGTCAGGATAAAGATTGTCCGCAAGAGAAGACGAATTGCTGAGCATTGTTGTGTAGAGTGCCTGCGCATTTGCCGCATTATTTTTTGCCGCTAATTTTTGGTCATCTGTTGATGAAGAACTTGCCATTATGCTAGCTAATTCTGCATTTGCCGTTCCAGCTTTTATCCCCTGCGCAACAATCGCAGTTCCAGCTTTATCGGTCAACTCACTTTTCAAACTTGCAACCTGCGCCGGAACCCATCTTCCGCCCGAAGCATAGCGGTCGGCCGTCATTGTTGGAGTCCAAACCAGTTCAAATCTGCTCGAAGAGAAAGGACCGACGTCTTTTGGAACATTATAAAGCACACGAATCATCGGTTCTGCAATTCTTCTGTCAATGTAGTCAGGAATTATAAAATCCGTGTAGTCGTTCGCGTTAAAATTGTCTACAGCATGCAGTTTGTCGCCTTTTCCCCAGACAACCTTCATTTTTCCTGCCTGAACAACAAAATTTCCAAGATAAGATTCAAGCGTAAGCTCGTCAATTACATCTTCCCTGTAATTTTCAAGAACGTCCTTGCTGAATGCGAATTTTGCTTCCGCAGAAACTGCCGAATTTGAGTATTTTAAATTGATTTTGCCTTTTGGATTTGTGTCGGTTTTCCACTCGCCAACAGGAAGTCCATATTCATCTTCATCATCAAAATAAGCGCGAAAATCAATCTGCGCTTCTCCGTTTACTTCGAGGGCGCCGCCGGCAAAAGAAGCGGAAGAATCGCCAAAATCTCCGCCAAAGTCGCCTCCAAAATCATCGCCAAAATCAAAATCGTCAGCAAAAACAAAACTTGCTGCAAAAAGTGCGGCTGTAAAAAGCCCGATAAATTTTATTTTTTTCATAAACTATTCCTATAAATAAAAAAAACTCCGCCACAACAGGACCAAAGAAACCGCTGCAACGGAGTTAAGTCAATTATTTCGCTGTATTCAAATAGTTCTGTGTAAATACATTGTCTGGAATCGGTTTGTCAAGAATGATATTGTAGCCGTTCGGACTCTTTGGATTTTTCTGGGCTGCAATTCTTGTCGAATGTCCAGATTTTACGTTCTTGAGGGTTGTCGAAGTAGTAATCGTATATCCCTGAATATTTTCAATAGAATCAACCGTCAAAACCTTCAAAAGGCTTCCGTCTTTTTTGTCATACATTTCTGCATAAACAGGAACGTTTGTTTTTTTGTCAATCCACTGAATGCGATACTGATACTGAGCTTTTGCAACAGTTGCCGCTGTTGGAGTTGATTTAATTTTCCAGCAGTCATAACCGTTTTTGTTTTCTTCTGCCAAAAGTTCATGAGTATCATCGTCAAGATCGCGTGTAGACATATCGTCGTAGCTTGCGTCAGTTCCTGTAAAAGATTTGCTTCCTTCAGAAGAATTTACACGGCGAGTAGTTTTGAGCGAAGGCATATAAATCCACTTGTCATCGTCCTTGCCTTTGTTTTCCATCTGCAAGAATTTAATTCCCTGATTTGACTTGTTGTTGCTGACCTTAAAATTCATTACAACGTCAGAAGTGTCTGTTTTTTCGTTGTGGCGCCCAAGCTCATCAATAATACGATGCTCTTCAATATTGCCGGCTTTGTTGATAAGATCCATTTCGATAATAGAATGGTTATATGCAGGTTTTTTAATGTTCAATGCCGCATCGACTATTGAACGCGCGTCCTGAGCAAAAACCACTGCCGAAACCATAGCAACAGCCAAAGCCAAAATTGATTTTTTTAAACTCTTTTTCATAGATTACTCCCATAAAAAGTCAAGATTAAAACTTCAGTTTTAGAATTGACTTTTTAAGTT
>ERZ808277.397-NODE-397-length-13790-cov-2.535056_pt1 | contig 13790 bp, 12 predicted proteins | sample MGYA00521240_ERZ808277 | MGnify/ENA primary metagenome ERZ808277 (study PRJEB31516, sample SAMN03275599) | gut metagenome | biome: mammalia-associated habitat; material: feces | host: Papio cynocephalus | place: Kenya | collected 2012-07-17 ... | reverse complement strand
AGAATGAAAAAAATACTATATATTTTCGCTATTGCAAGTTTGGGTCTGGCTTGTTCGAAATCTGACCGGCCTGTAGGTGCTGGCTATCCTGCCGACGGGATAGTCCGGATAAGTCCCAGTGTGGGTGTGCCTATTACCAAGGCTAGAGAGGGCACTGAGTTCAATGGCTCCAGACTTGGCCTTGGACTATACTATGGCGAGGATGACCGGTACAACAAAACTTCTTTGTGGAAGAGAGGCGCCGATGGAAGATGGAATTCCAGTTCTGCACTGCTATGGAAGAATGCTGAGGATGAGGTGGTGGTCTATGCTTTTGTGCCAGATGGCAACAGTTTCTCTTATGGTTATATTTCTGTGAGTGAAGGTATTCCTTCTGATCAGTCTGCCGGGCTGGAGAGAGCAGATTGGCTTTGGTATTCGGAGAAGATTAGGCCAAAGGAAGCCTTGAACACTGACGGTGAACTCGATGTGGTGATGAACCATGCACTGCTTAAGCTTACAGTTAATCTCGAGTTTGGAAATGAGCTCGGTGACACGCCTCCTGAAATCAAGGAAGTCTGGCTTAACGGCACGATGCGGAAGGTGTATGTCTCTTATATGTATGATAATAAAGGCCAATTAATTATTCCTTCTCTTCAGTCTCCCATGGATATAAAGATGCATAAGGTTTCTGCTAATTGCTACGAGGCAATTTTCTATCCGTCCACCGGACAGATGAAAGGAGGGGATATGCTGACTGTGATCCTTTCTGACGGCCGGGACTATCGTCTTAAACTTTCTGAAGATCTTAAGTTTGAAAAAGATCCTCGGGACGAAGCATATTATCTTGGTGGCTGCGCATATTCGATGTCTGTAAGGGTTGGAAAAGATAAGACTAAGATGGAACTCGTCCATGTTGGAACTGATGATTTGCAGGGTTGGGTAAAAATAGATTAAACCATCCGCCGTGCTAGACAAGGACTTTGTCGTTTATTAGGAGTTAGCGGCTTATCATGGAAATCGTATCGCGAAAATAGAGAATTATTTCCTAATTTTGTGATATGATGTATCTGATATTGATTCTGGTTGGGTTTATTGCTGGATTGTTGTCCGGATCTGTTGGCTTCGGCGGCGGAATGATTCTGCTGCCGGTGATTACATATTTTTATGGAGTGGAGGTGGCTGTGCCTGTATCAACAATAGCGCAGTTGTTGAGCAACTTGTCTCGTGTAGGTATGGGCTGGAAGGAGATTAATTGGAAAGCTGTGTGGCGTTTCCTCATGTTGGCCGTGCCGTTTACGATACTCGGTGCGTTTGGGTTTGCCAAAGTGCCGAAGGACCCTATGACAAAAGTATTGTGTTCGTTTCTGATAGTCTTTGCTTTCATGAAGTTGATGGGTAAGATGCGTCTGCCGAACAAACCTGCGACGATGATCGTTGGTGGAGGAGTGACTGGTTTTGTGAATGGTCTTCTGGGTATTTCCGGTCCGTTGAGTAGTGCGGTGTTTCTCTCCCTCGAACTTGCTCCTGTGAGTTATATCGCTTCTGAGGCAACGGCTGCTGCATTTATGCATATTGTCAAGGCCATTGTTTACGGCAAGCTTAATCTCATGAGTGCTGGTATCTTTTTGAGCGGGTGTGGCATCGGGTGCGCTATGATATTAGGCAACTTCATTGCCATGAGGTGTATTAGAAATGTTAATAAGAAACTCTACCAGAAAATCGTTGCTGGAGTCATGATAGCAGTCTCATTATGGATGATTGTTTCGTAATGTTTTTTGGGAATTTAACATAATACTCTTGTGACTATGTCAGCGTATATTTACGCCATTATACCGTATAGGAGCGGAATATCATTCGATAAAGATGATCCAATTACTTGTATATATGGACCTGTCCTTTCTGAACTTGATGGAATAGAATCAGAATATACGGACCGCGGTAGGCTTTGCCTATTTAAGGATTTTCTTCAGATCAATACATGCTGTCGTCAGTCTGCTTTTACTAATATCAAGGATGGCTATTGTAGGTTAAGATCTGAAATTTGCCTTATTGCAAGGGCATTAGGCGCATCAGGGGTGTGGTATGTAGAGGAGTCTGTTACAGATGAAATGGATGACCCGTCATTTTCATTCGATGAGTGGGCCCAATCACTAAAGGACAAGAAGGGACAATCCGTCGTTGAACTTAACACGGAAATACTAAGTGGAAATGCCTGCTACAGCTATTACTACGATGATTTCTCCGATATAATTATGGAGAGACCTGGAAGATGATAGGTCCGGTGATTGTCCGCTTGGAAGTGTAGACATGTTTGCGGATTGGCCGGAACCATTCAGCGTCTACATACATGGTCTGGCCGCTGTATGGCTCAATTATCGGGAGGAATTTTGAATCCCCGCCTGCGCGCGGTCCGATGACCCATACTCTCTCTCCTGGAGCAAAGATGCGCCATGTGCTCAGCGCCTCGTCTGGAACATAGCAGGCGTTCCCGAAATAGGTCCTTCCGTTTCCTTCACCCCATGATCTTGCCTGATACCAGCCGAGCTGATGGGCGTGGGTACACTTCTCCGTAAGATCTATGGCTTCTTCTATGGTGCATGGCTTTTCTGGGGAAATCTTGCCCTCTGATGTTCCGTTCATAAGCCCGAGAGCTTCCATGAATGCCATGGCTTCAGTTGCCCAGGGAGCGATGCTCTCTCTATCGGTGTACTTGCCAAGGCGTGATTCATATTCTGTGTATGAGTATACTTTTGACTCTTCTATGTATCTGAGAGCACGGTAAAGCGTTGCTGCCATTTCCTGCCGTGTGGCTGGTGCATCATCTGGCCGGTTTTCTCCTCCGAATATAGTGTTCAGCCCGATGATAGAAGATTTGGATGTCTCGCCATTGTTCCCACGTGACTTCTTGGACGGCTTGACCTCACTCGCGGTAAGTTCCTCGACTAGTCGCACCGCTAAAGAACGAAGCTTCCCGTGGTTCAGAGGAAGAGTATAGTCATTGCCGAGGATGGTGTCATCTATCAGGTTGTCATTGAGGGCGAAGTTGACACTGCTCTGGTACTTTGTGCTTATCTTGGCTTCAGACTTTCTCTTCAAAATGAAAGTGCCCGGCTGCGCTGTGGTTGTCAGAAGCGCTTCTTCTTCAAACTCTTCGGCCTGATCTGCCATAGCCTTGCGGTACTGCTCATAAGTCATCTCGTTGCCGCTGCCTTTCCATTCACCTTTGGTGATGTGCTTTTCTCCGTAGCCATGTGACTGTCCGCACCAGATGCAGCTATGCCACCATACATGGTCTCCAGCTGCGTTAACTCCTATATAGGCGGCATCGTCAGCGATGGGCTGATCATACTGGTGTACAGGGACATCCCAGGTCTGCCTCTTCTGGCTGAAGACATGTGCTGGATTGTGCTCGCTCTCACCGCAGATCCGGCAAGAATAGTAGTATTCGGTCCAGTTGCTGCACGTGCTATACTTGTAAACCTTGTCGGCTGCGGCCACTTTATCAGTGAACTTGTGGGCGGTGCAGAAAGGTTTAGCTGCGTCCGCTCCGGCTTTTTGTGCAAGGTGTACGTCTCCGCTGTAAGTCTTGATGGTAAACAATACGTGGCGGTTCCATGTGGAGCGGCTGAACATAGCCATTACTTCATCTTTAGTGCTCTCGGGGATGAAAAGGGTTGCGCGACGTGCATGGAAGAGGACGCTTGTGTAAGGATAGTATATGTTGTCATCATAATCGTCAAAGCCTTGCATGGCCTCGAAAATGGTACGGATGAATTTCACGACATCTACTTTGTCGCTCAGCCATACCTCACGAATATTGTATGTTCCTTGCACTGTATTGTTGACGTCTCCTGCCGTATGGGAGCAGATGAAATCATTGTCGGTGTCCAACACGATCTTTGTGACCAGCATGCACTTCTGTCCCATGTACTCCTTGTTGTCGATGCCATGGCCGTTGGCGTAGAAGAACGGATGGTAATCATCGTTGATGGTAATGACATCAAGCGGACTTACATCTGGGCAGGCGGCATCGGCTTCTGCAAGTGAATATGCTTTCTGGGAAGCACGGTATGAGTCCTTGTTGAGTTCGTAGTCGGTAGGCTTGCTTTGGGCAAGGTCACGTTCCGAACCTTTGCCTCCGGTTCCGATGGGCATGTTCAACTCTATGCCTATAACATAAGGGACACTGTCTCCTACCTTGGCTTTAATTCCATTGACCGTGGCGCTTATGCGAGTGCCGTCGATGGAGTATTCGTTGTTCTTGAATATGTAGTCGGTGTCATACTTGCCAGACGGGTTCACAAGGAACTTTAGTCTGACTTTATATGTAAACCCATCCTTGAAGAACATATCCCCATCATCGTCTTCGCGAAAGTCCCCGATCCAGTCAATCTCTTGCATCGTTATCTCCCCTGAGGGGGCGAGGTCTCCGAATTCGGTCATGGCGGAGATTATCTGATACTCCCTTGCGTCAAAAAGTGATGTCCCCGGGGTGGGAACGGGTATCGTCAGGTCTACGGACTTTATCTTTGGTTTGCTCTGGGCAAGACTTGTCAGCGGCAGAAATACTGCAAGCGTGAGTGCAAGTAGTCTTATTCTTTTCATGGCTTATTTGGTATCGACGAATATGAATCCTGCTGGGTAGACATACTCATTGTTGACGTATTTGACTTCAAGAAGTGGGCATTCCATAAACTCATCATAGGTTTCCATGAGGAAATCCTCCTTGAGGCTTGAGTTTAGTTTGACGGTCTTGAGTGCCTTGCATCCTGAGAAACAGAAGCCTTCAAACTCCTTGACATGTGAGAGGTCGAGTTCGGTGATGCCGCTATCCCCGAATGCGTGCATGCCGACCTTGGTAACTGTTGGCGGGACATCCAGCTTCGTGAGTTTCTTGCAGCCTTCGAACATCGAGGAGTAGATCTCCTTGAGATTGTCCGGGAGCACCACTTCCGTGAGGTTTGTACAGCCTCGGAACATATCGTAACTCATTAGTCCGACGCGGCTCGGAAATTTGATGCTCTTAAGGCTTGTGCACTCCTGGAAGCACCCGTGCAGTTCTTCCATAGAATCACCCTCGAAGACAACCTTAGAAAGGCTCTTGCATCCGTAGAACGCTGAACCCTGGATTTTCTTGACGGATGCCGGGATAACGATTTCTGTAATAGGTGTACCTCTAAAGGCGGCATTTGAAATTTCTGTTAGAGTGGATGGGAGTTTTACGGACTTGATGGTGGTGCCGTTGAAGACATCGGCCCGCATATCCCTGACTGGGTACTTCTTCCCGTTGTAGTTGACGTAGTCTGGGATTACTATGTCCTTGCCTGCGACTGCAGTCTTCACGGCCTCCGAAATAAAGGCGCTTCCGGCTTTGCCGCTGTTGGTGTTGTGAAGCACGTAAATTATGCCTCCGATGTCCACTGTGGCGCCAGAAGCATTTTCGTCCACGACCTTGCCGCTTTGACCTTCTTCCGAGGTGCCGATACTTTTCTTCTCAGGCTGAGGGTCCCAGACAGTCATCTTGACATTAATGGCGTTCTCGTATCCGCCATATAATTCGAAATATTTTTTTGTTTTTTCGTTTACGAAATTGCCTTTCAATAAGAAGAGGGGAGTCAGCGATGTCCGGACAACAGTCTTATATTCTCTGGAATCGAGGATGTCTGCAAGCTTGCGGTGGATGCCATTGATGACCCATTGGTATGTTTCTGAATTATATTCATCCATGGCTTCGTTATACTGCTCGACCATCCCATTCAGCGCATCGGCTCGTGCGAAAACCTCGCCTTTGACGTTGTCATATCTGGCCATGGCTGGGGTCAAGTTATGGATATAGCCGTCCTCGACGCATTGGTCTAGCAGCAGAAATTCATCCACAAGGCTCTGATTGTCAAGCTCATAAATATAGGGCAGTTTTTCGGTCCAGTCGACTTGTTTTTCGGCTTGTTTCGGGGGTAACTGCGGCTTCGCTTTCTTTAAACCGTAGGAGGCTTCGATTGGATAGCCTAACGGTGCGAATAGGGCTGTATGCTGCTTTGGGAGCTTGGCGGTAGGTGGCTCGTCTTCCGCGTTTCCAACACCAGGGCCGAGCATGGCCTCGTATTGCTTCTCAAGTTCTGCATCCCGGCTGGATGTGCCGCTAGCTCTTTTAGTTGTAGTACCTTTTTTGACAGGGAGATTCTTGGTGACTTCCTGCTCTATCTGCTTGCCGACTTTCTCGGCAGCTTTTTTCAGATTTTCTCTGAGCGACTGTGCTGACAGCGCTGGGCCCGTGGCGAGTGCCGCGAGGCTGAGGAGAAGGATGGTACGTGTGTTCATGAGCTTATTATTTTAAATGTTTCAATTTTTGCTACATAAGTCCGGTGATGAAGATTACCGCGATAGCGATAGGGGCGATGTACCTAATCAGAAAGTAGATGACGGGGAAAGCCTTGTCGTTGGCTTTGAGCGTACCGCCATTAGTAAATTCGTCTCTGACAGTATTCTTGTCCATTTTCCAACCCACAAAGATAGAGAAGAGGAACGCTCCGAGTGTCATCAGATAGTTGGAGCACATCTTGTCCAGGAAGCTGAATATGTTGTTGCCAAAAATTTTAAGCCCAGACAGCGGTCCAAATGACAGGGAGCAGAGAACACCGACGATAAAAGTCGAGAAAAACAGGGTAATGGTCGCCTTGGCTCTCGTAAAGCCTTTCTCTTCAACCAAATATGCGACTCCAACTTCAAGAATGGAGATGGAAGAAGTCAGTGCGGCGACTAAAACTGTGAGGAAAAATAGGATGGCAACCACGCAGCTGACAATCTGCCCGAGAGCACCCATCTTGGCAAATATGTAGGGGAGTGTCTCGAACACCAGACCTGGACCGGCAGCAGGAGTGAGTCCGGCTGCGAATACTGCCGGCATAATGGCGAATCCGGCAAGCATGGCGAAGAGCAGGTCAAACGCGGCTGTGCCAAATCCGGATGCCATAAGATTCTCATTCTTGCTTACATACGATGAATATGTCAACATCGTCCCTACTCCGAGTGAAAGCGAGAAGAAACTCTGTCCCAATGCTGCGGAGAACGCGCCTGGGGTGAGTTTCGAAAAATCCGGCTTTAACATATACTTGATACCTTCTTCTGCGCCGGGAAGGTTTATGGAATAGACGGCAATCAGCACAATCAGCACAAAAAGTATCGGTATGGAGATGTTGCTGAACTTCTCAATCCCTTTCTTTACGCCGAGGAATACAATCATAGCGGTAATAAAGAGGAATAGGAGCATACAGATAATAGGGGCCCATATTCCTGATGCGAATTCGCTGAACATTCCAGTGACGGAGTCTGCGTTGTCCGGCGTGAAGCTGAACGTGATGGATTTGAAAAGATAATCAATGGCCCATCCGCCCACAACGCTATAGTAAGATACTATGATCAAAGGTGTTATGATAGTAAGAAGCCCGAGCCATTTCCATTTGGTTCCGGGAGCGAGGATATCCATGGCTCCGAAAGTGCTGCGGTGGGTCCTGCGCCCGATTATTGACTCTGAAAACAGAATGGGCAGAGACAGTACTAAAGAGCACGCGATATAGATGAGTATGAAGGCTGCACCTCCATATTCACCGACCATATAAGGAAATCTCCAAATATTGCCAAGCCCGATCGCCGAACCGGCAAAAGCCATTATGACGGCGGCTCTGCTTCCGAAGTTCTCTCTATCTGACATATACTTTCTCTCAAGGATTTATTTTACATCGAAGTGATCTTTGGTAGTACCATAAGGTCTGCTGGAAGCCATTTTACCGAGCCCGTCTGCGTGATGTCCAGCCAACGGGCATCTTCATGCTCTAAAAGAGACCACCCCTCCGATGAAAAATGACAGAGATAGCAGTGCATAATGAGATGAAATGCGGGATAATCATACTCTACGGTGCATACGAATCTGTCTATGGTAATCTTCGCCGCCATTTCTTCTTTAATCTCGCGGACAAGTGCAGCTTCTGGAGTTTCGCCCGCCTCAATCTTGCCACCCGGGAATTCCCAATAGCCTTTCCATTCTCCGTATCCTCGCTGTGTCGATAGAATCTTGCTCCCATCACGTATAATAGCCGCCACCACTTCAACTGTTTTCATCGTAATTCCTCCATTGACACAAATATAAACATTTTAGCGTTTTCAAAAGCAAGTTTCTCAGATATTTGGAAAGTGCTTGATGAAAGCTATGTTGCAATGCTGGGGTGGCGGATTAATCTCGTCCTGGCTATAGTTCTTTTAAGCCAAGGCTTTTCAAATATTCGTATGTGCCATTATAGAATTTTGGTAGTTGCATCCTCTGGAAAGCCTCCGACAGTCATATTGCCGTTGCCTTGTGGGACACAGATAACCATTCCCAAGCGTGCACGGGTAAGAAGTACACGATAAGCATTCAGCATATATTTGGTCCGCTCAATACTGTTTTCTGTTTGTCCATTCTCCTCCCTCCATGCGGTATGTCCATTGAAGTTGAAGTATCTCCATTTACGGTCTGATGAATCTCCATAGCACCTCATATCCGCATCTCAAAGAACGCAAGTATAATCTAGTTCAAGTCCTTGAACTTGAATCTCTGTGGCAGCGTCTTCAAGATAATTGGAAGATCTAATATCAACATTGTCTTCTAGGAACCAGTGAACTGCGTTTTCGTCTCCCTGTGCCAAAATATCAACAGCAAGTGGTTTGAATCTCGCAGCCGCTTTGGTTACGAGTACTCCGGATCTTTGGGAGCCGCGAACATGGTCTCGCAGCCATTTGCGTGCCTTATCCATATCTCTCGTGAGCATGATTGGGTAGCGCTCTCGGATGCTTTCATATATAGACGCCGCGTCAGTGTTGAATGAAAGTAAAGAGTGAACAAAGGCAGATAGTTTCTCGGCTCTGAAAGAACGTAGACTGACTCCCAAATGTAGTTTGTCCGAGAAGGTCACATTGGGATTATCCTTCAGCAGTTCATTTACGCGGCCTTCTGCGTATTCTGCTTCCGTTAACTTGTTTGAAATATATACTTTCCAGTGAGGAAATAGCTCATTCAATGCTTTTATCCATTCTGAGATGCCTGCTTCTCCTGTATTGATTTCCTGTCCTCCACCCACAAGGCATACGATAGTTGCCCAATCTTCTCGTTGGTCAAGCGACCAAATCAAGAAAGCTGCTTCTGAATATGGAAAGTTGGGAACTTTTAATTTATTTCCATACGTTCCTCCTCGTTTGAGGTAATCTGCGAGTCTTTTCTTGGTCCATGATCGTTGTGCCTCATCGAAAATTGCTACATGCTCCACTTCACTATAACCGGATTTATCCATTTTTAAGGCTTTTTCTGGATCAATCTCAAGTTTGCCGTCTACTACTGGATTTTTAATCTTACAGAGCATATTGTCACGATAACGGTGGATTATCTGAATGAATTTTCCGACTTCGCGTCGTGAGTCGGACATATTCTTCTTTTCACCTTTTGACTTGCACTTCTTGTTATCATCAATTGCTAATGCTTCTGTGAGGACCGCAACGAGGGGGCCATTTCCGGATAAGTAAACAGCACCTTCGTCCTGGACCTGTTTGTCTCCATCTTTGTAAGATTGTTTTACAGCCACATCGAGTCCTACGAGAGTTTTTCCGGCACCAGGCACTCCTGTTACAAAACAGATGCTCTTCTGCTGACTTTCCTTACTTGTCTCGATGACTTTCAAAATGTAAGAAATGGTTGCGTCGGTTGATACTTTATCCGCCTCGTGTCGTGTAATGTCTTCTACGCTATGGTTTTCATACAGGGTTCGAGCCGCTTCAATAATCGTTGGTGTTGGAGAGTACGGGCTTTTTATCCAGTCTTCGTTTAATGATTTGTCTTGTTGTGCTTTGGAATATATGAGAACCTCGTTTATAAGACTCTGAAGCCCTTGTGCTCCAGAAATGAGTGGGTTGTAAATGGAGTCGTCGTAGACTGATGGGGAAAACACACTGCTTGTGTTTGAATACCTGGAGGGAATCAGTATCGGGACGATTGTCCTATCTTGGCTTAAAAGATGAAAATTCTTCAAATCTAGGGCATAATCAAGGACTTGCTCTATGTCAGATTGAAGCACGTCCTTTTCTCCGATTTTAAACTCAAGGCAAAATATAAGCCCTCTGAGCAGAAGAACTACATCGATCCTCTTACCAAGGCGAGGAATGTTATATTCGAATATTACGTGTCCATACTCTTCCTTCCAAGGCTGAAGGATATTTTGCATTATTTTGATTTCTTCTACCCATGCTTCATTGGTTGTAGCTTGAATCGTACCATGATAGCATTCAGCGAATTCTCCAAGAAGTGACTGTGGGGAGCTCTTAAGAAACTCGGATATTGAAGAGTTGTATAGGCAGCGTGACATTATTGAATAATGATTGATAGTTTTGCAAATTTAGTTGTATTGTGCATAATATCAAAGCTATTATTATTTTCGAGGAGGTTAAGTAAGTAGAATTCGGCAAACGCAAGTAGGCAATATGTTTTTTAAATTTGCTCAAAATAATTACATTTGCATCGCAGTCCCGGTAGCTCCTCTCCCAGACATAAGTGCTGGTGATGAGTCCGGGTTTTTTTCTTTTATGTACGTCCATCCCTCTTGGGTGGATGGTTTCTATAAATACAAAATTAGCAATTCTAAGTATATGACAAAAATCTGAAAACATTGATTCGATAGCGGTTAGTGCGGTTCAGAAGGCACTGCAATAGGAGACAAGAATCTGAAGTTCCGGCTTGCCTTCCTTGTCCTTGACCTTAGACCCGGACAAGTAGCAAGGCTGCCAGTTGAAGGTCAGCAATTCTATGTGAATAACTCATATTGTAGCCGTATTTTGATTATGTGTGCAAGATTGGTGATATTCAGTTATATTTGCAAGTAAAAACTAATATTTGTGGATGTTTAATACTATGAATTGCGCTATTTTGCTGCTAACTTTCGTGGTAGTTTAGAACTAACTTTTGTGGCATTTCATTTGTAGTTTTTGAGGTGCTACAAACGGCTTGTTTATAGGCGGTGTGCAGTAAAGGAGAAAAGTTGTATCTTCGTGGTATGAATATATTGGTTGAAAGGGGGAGACCTGCCGATTGCGCGGGCCGTATTGAAAACGAAGTTCGGAGCTATGACTTTCTGGATGGTTTGCATATTGATTTTATGCGTGCTGATCATCCAGTGGCTTTCGATATGGAGACTTGTGATGCTGTGGGGGCAGCTCTTGATACTCACATTTGCAAGAACTTGTTCTTGTGCAACCGTCAGGAAACCTCGTTTTTCCTTCTGATGATGCCGGGGGACAAGAAGTTTAAGACAAAAGACATTTCGGACCAGATTGGCTCCGCAAGGCTTTCTTTCGCGAACGAAATGCACATGAAGGACTTTCTTGACCTCACTCCGGGTTCTGTCTCTGTGCTGGGGCTTATGAATGACTGCGAGAGGCAGGTGAGGCTCCTCGTGGATAGGGATCTCCTTGTGGGCCAAGACTCCACTGTCGGCATTCATCCATGCATCAATACGTCCACCGTGAGAGTGTCTGTTTCGGATCTTACGGAGAAGATAATACCAGCGCTCGGGCATAAACCGACGGTAGTTGATCTTCCTAGGTACGTGGAGGAAATTTTGCATACCTTTGAAATGTGAAAAGGTGATGCCGGGTGCTTGGAAGGCGTCATTGTTCACAAGTCGATTGAATGATGTGTGAAAGCAAACGGAATATGACCCCGTCGGAAAAGGGGAGAGTCTCGCGTGCGGCTATGGAGTCGGCCTACTGCATATTTCATCAGAAATGGCGTGTCTATCAGTATTCGAGTTCCCCGTCACAGCGCGACGATATCGAATATGCCGTTGCCTCCTATGCTATGGAAATGTCTCCGGCTCTTTATCGTGTTCTTGCGAGCGGAAGGAACGGATTCTTGATGGAGCACACGCACTTTGCCGCTGACATGACGGACGCGATTGCCAGGCTGGAGCAAATGCTGAACGCAGAAAAGAGGCAATAGAAATACAGACATTTGTAAGGGTAATTATGGAACATCTTCCGCAGAATGACATGGCGATGCTGGTGTCGGCCATAAATTTTCTCCTCCGCGACGAGGAGTTCAACAACCTTGACCAGATATGCTGGTATTTTCACGAGGATCGGGCAGCTCTGGAGTCCAAGCTCCTGAAGGCCGGTTACCGCTACTCGGAAGAGCACAAAAGATTTATTTGACGGGAGGCTGCAAGTCTCTGACGTTCTATTTGCCTGCACTCGTCGCCGGAGAGACCATGCGCGGCCAAGACCAAAATTTAGAATCACCAAGTACAAACTGAACAACCGCGGTTACAACCGCTTCCTTACAGCAATGACAGGAGACGCCTCCGTTAGGATTGACTACGACAAGGTTGCCAAGGATAAATGTCTGGACGGCTACAAGGGTTACACTACAAACAGCACGCTCACGGTGACATGGTGAAGCTCACCTGCAAACTTCCGTGTTTGACATGATGTGAATTTTCTTCCATGAAGGTAGATTCTGTGAAAGGAAGTGTCTTTGTGGTCATGGATAAGGATACTACACAAGCAAAGCTCTACGAACACTATCTCAGTTTCTTTCTTCCTGAGGGGATGTTGGACTTCTTCGGATTGGTATGGATGGAGACAGAGTCTCTCACGTCCAGGGAGAGCCAGCAGGACGTGCGCCCCAATGGCTTTACGGAACCTACCACAATGCCGGATTTTCCGGTACGTGACCGGAGAGTTGAACTGCACATCCGCAGGCGGCGGTGGCTTACCCCAGAAGTCAATAGCTTGATACTGAATATCTATCCGCTTGTCGCAGAAGGGACTCGGTGTTGCTTCCCGCCAATATGGGAGAGCGACTTAAGGTCAACATTCAGCCTCGAATAGAGGCTCGCCCAGAAAATCTTGCGGTCGTGGTAGTTATCTGGAAATGAACTACTTTCCGAACAGCCAGCGGAGACGTTCTGCCGTATAGGACTGCTCGCAGGTGGTCTGATGCGACCATTGTTCGGATGCCAGCACTATGGTGCACGAAGCATTGCCTCCGTCGGCATTGATGCTCTCGCAGAATGCCTTGACATCCTCGTATGCGGTCTTCATCACCTCGTCCGACTCGCTCATCACCGTGCAGACACGCATTGACCTGAAATTCGCCGCATCTGCGGCTCCCGGCTTCCCTGCGACGGGCATTATCCCGCTGAACTTCTCCGGATAGGCGTTGGCCAATGACCAGGTGCCGGTGCCTCCCATCGAACCGCCGAGGACATATATCCCGTTACAGGCCGCTTCGTACTCACCTATAAGCTTCGCGAGAGGCTCGTTCATTTTCGCGCCCCAGTTTCCGGAGGATGGACATTGAGGGACAATGAATATGCTCGGAATGGAATTGTCCGCTAGATACCCGGCGATAACGCTGACGGCGGCCTCCTTCATTTGTGTCTCGTTGTCGTTTCCCTTGGACGAACCGCCGTGCAGATACATCACCAGAATCGGCTTTACGGCATCAGCACTCGCTATGCTCTTCATCCTATACGGCAATGTGCCGCTAACGTATTTTCCGAAGTCGTCAAGAGGGGAGATGGTTCCGTCTCCTGGGGCATAGTTGTTCATTTCCGAATACGGAATGCCTCGCGCTATGCGGAATCCTGCCTTTGGCTTGTAGTTCGATGTCGGAATCTTGGTCCTGAATGACACCCTCAGCCCGAATGAACTGCTCTGCCAATGCCCGCCACGTAGAACGTGCGTGGCGACATCCTTTCCTGCATATACATATTCTTTGTCGGAATCGGAAG
>ERZ808277.394-NODE-394-length-13827-cov-2.638615_pt1 | contig 13827 bp, 8 predicted proteins | sample MGYA00521240_ERZ808277 | MGnify/ENA primary metagenome ERZ808277 (study PRJEB31516, sample SAMN03275599) | gut metagenome | biome: mammalia-associated habitat; material: feces | host: Papio cynocephalus | place: Kenya | collected 2012-07-17 ... | reverse complement strand
CAAGGTAAATTTGAGACTGTCGAGCTAAGTAACTCGACACTGCACGTCTATTACTCGAATGACGTGATGGCTGATGCCAGCTACATCGTGGAGGGTAAGGATGCCCTCGTCGTCCTCGAATCCCCGCTTTTCAAGAGCGCGCTCGCGGAGTTTGACTCCTACATCAAGAAGTTAGGAAAGCCGGTTGCCTCGGCAATCATTGACTATCATCTCGGCGGACAGGAAAGTCAGGCAATCGTGATGCCGCAGGGGATGCACAAGTTCACTAATGAAGGTGTCTATGCGGCGATGATGTCTGGATTCAAGCAGTCATTCGGCGATTCTATGGTGGAACTTGCGGAAGGAAATGTCAGCGAGGTTCCATTCGGGCAGACCGTGAAATTTGCCGGAGTTGATTTCCGTTTCGACAAGGGTCCGGCCAATGACTTTCCGGGATCTATGATTCTCATCGACGGAACCGCCTGTCTTATGCACTGGGCACCTGCAAAGGCTCATATGAACACGCTCCAGATTTCATCTCCGGAGGCTGTGGTTCAGGCTATTGACGGGCTCGTTGCCGCATCTGAGTCCGGAGCTAAAGTTTGGCTCGGATCTCACGGAGGAGTTGCAGACAAGGCCGCGCTTGAGTTCAGGATCGGTTATCTCCGCAAGATTCAGGAACTTCTTGAGAACAAACCGGATGCGAAGACTTTCTCCGCACAGCTCAAAGCAGCATATCCGGGACTCGCAGGAGAGGATGGTGTCGATGCTCTTGCGGAAGCACTCTGCAAATAGCGGGTTGGCATATTCGGTTCATGGCCATTCTCTGTCAGGATTGACGAAAGTCATTTTGTCGGAGAATGGCTTGATATTCGTGCATATTCACTAATTTTGTATTGATTCGAACAGGAATAAAATATGGACAGAAAAATGATACAAGATGCCGCGTTTCCGAAATGTCCGATACGCAATATCCTCTCAAGAATAGGCGACAAATGGACAATGCTCGTGCTCTACACCCTCGAACAGAAAGGCACACTGCGTTTCAACGATCTGTACCGCGGCATTCCTGACATATCCCAGAAGATGCTTACGGCCACATTGAAGACTCTGACGGAAGACGGACTCATATCAAGGACCCTTTATGCCGGAGTTGTAATATGCAATATGGGTCTCCCTGTTTTTTCGCAAAGTTGATTCCCTGTTTTATTCATTGGCGGGATTCTTCCTCGGGCGTCCTCTTTTAGTTTCTTTTTTAAGTATTGTTTGTCTGTTTTCCATCCGGTAGCTGGCGCCGGGATTTCGACCAGCTGGAGATGCGGATTGCGGACATCCTATCGTATGGAAAACCGTTCCGGCTTCCTGGGAAAAACAAATGGAGGGCATGGCGATGACTAAACTCTTCCATCAGACACTGACGGGCATCATTTTAAGGATAGATGAACTAAAACAATACCGGCGCACGGGCGGCCTTGATGATGAAGAGCGCGACAAGTTCCTCTCGGATCTCGAACACCAATACGAGATGCTATATGACACAGTAAAGGAACTTATCTTTCTGGACAAGTCTGAGGAAATCGACTCGTGTATGATAAGAACGTCCAGTCGTTATGAGATGCCCTTCTAAAAACACACAATAAAGTATAATCAGAACTTCGATCCGTCAGTGTTGTGACGGCCGTCACAACACTGACGTTAAACTATAATGAACAAAAAAAATGACCAACCTTATGCCGAATACAGACTGCCGAAATCCGCGGAAATGAAAACTACCTAAAATTGTTGAAGAAAAAGTTGCTTTTTACCCTAGTGCATCAGAAAATTCTCGGGAACTCCAGTATTCACTTCCGTCAGCACCTTGGTGACGGATTCCGTCAAATACAGATTGAAGTTCCTGTATGTTGTTTTGTAGTCCCATATTTCTCCAAATTTACGAAAATCAAACATAATCAACACCTGCGATCTTATCGCTATCGCCTCTTTCTGCTAAGGTTCACGAACTTGGTCTCCCTGTAGTCGCAGCCATACGCTTCGTTGGAGCAGGCATAGACATAATATGGATTGCCGTTCACGGCCTTACCTTTCTTCACAAGAACACGCCTCCCGCAATGACAGAGAGGACACCTCTCGTTCTCCGGAAAGTCCTGCTTCGCATTGCCTTTCTTTCCGACGCCGGAGACGAACTCCGATATGAATGGTGACGGATTTTCGGAGTCGTAGAGGACATAGGTGCATCTCTTCGCCCTGGTTATCGCCACATAGAACACCCTCCGTTCCTCGCTGAACTCAAACGAATCAGGCTCGCTGAGCACATAGTTCAAGACCGGGCTGTCGGCAATCTCGGACGGGAAGCCTCGGGGCCCGCCGTTGCAGTTCAGAAGTATCACATAGTCGCTTTCAAGCCCCTTGGACTGGTGCACAGTCATGAACGCCATTTTCCTATCTCCGCACGACACCGCCACTTTCCCGTCCTTACCATAATTGACAGCGAAGTTCCCATCAAGGGAATTGACATCACTTCCATAGCGTCCGAGAAGATATACGCTGCTGTCCTTCGGCAATGCCGATAGGATTTCCTTAACCCTCATGGCCATTCCTCCGGAACCCGATGTTGCAAAAAACTGAAGATCCGTCCTGGCGTCAGGGCTGAAAGGACGAACGGTCTTCTCCTTCTGCTCGCGATTGGTGAGAATGAATCGCGATGAACGCTCGACGCACGGATTCCCGAAGCGGTAGGTCGTCTCCATACGGCATTCCTTGCAGTATCCAAAATACTTTGAGAACTGCTTGAAAAGCGAAATGTCGCTTCCTGCGAACCGGTAAATCGACTGCCAGTCGTCACCCACACAAAAGAGTTTTGTCAAAGGTCTTACCCGACGCAGAGATTGCAGGAATCGGTATCGGTCAAGCGATATGTCCTGAAACTCATCCACAAGGATGTAGTCATAATCCGGGCGATGACCGTCATTGCAGAGAGCGGTAGCCTCAATGATAGCATCAGTGAAATCTATGGAATCCTTCTCCCGGCACATCTCCTTGTAGCGTTCAACAAACGGAATGACAATGCCGCATATTGTCTCACGGTCGCGACGCCTCACCTCTTTGCGCAGCTGCTCGACCGATTCTCCTTTCGACCGCAGAAGGAAGTTGAACGATGTAAGCATATCAAGGATGGACTGCTCTTGTCTTGCGATTTCCCTCGAAAGTTCGTTGCTCCTGCCATTGTCTGTTCGGATTCCGTGCGAATGGAGCAGGCGTTCAAGTTTCAGGAACACATCCCCGTTATGAAAGTCAGCGCTTCTGGTCTCCAACAGTATGGTGCCGTGTGACTTGTGGATTTCTCTTTTCCATTCCATCCCTTCAAGGTATTTTTGTTCCTCCTCTGCTGAAAACCAACGTGGACAATGTCCTTGGGCATTCACAGCGAAATGTTCAAGATACACCCGGCATTGCCTTCCGTCTTCGCCTATGAAGTAAATGGAGAAGTCCGGGCAATACTGACGGTAGTCCTTATCTACCGTGTCGTATTCGTATCTTTCCTCATAACGGAAATGAATCCCATGCCGCCCAAAGTAGTCGCACAGCCGGCTTTCCTCATCGCTCTTGCAGAACACCGGCCTTCCGTCCATATCCTTGTAGTACGAATTCACACCGTATTTCTGACGGGCGGTGATGTACTCCTCCCTTGAAGAATACTCGAACTGGTCGGGCATACGGTAACGGCTGTTAAGGATGTAGTCGGAAACTGCCGACTTGAATGCGGACTTGTTGTCCATAAGGTCGTGATACACCAAAGCCGGCAATCCTGCATCCGCAATTGTGGGCTTACGCCCCGTAGCTTCAGTTATTATGTCAAGTGCCAACCTATGGAATGTGACGCATCTGAGCGACTTCTCCCCGAGTCTCTCTGAAAGAGATTCGGCAGCCTTGCGGGTGAAGGTGATCAGAAGAATCCTGGACGGATCCACGCCCTGTTTGTCCACAAGATAGCGTACCTTGCCGACTGTGGTCATGGTCTTTCCGCTTCCAGCGCTGCTGATGACGAGGACATTATCCTCCAGCGAGACAATCGATTCACGCTGCTGCGCATCCAGAGGATACTTGAGCACCGTATCAAAGAACTCCCTGTTGCGCTCCAGTTCTCGACGGATGAACTGACGATTGTTCTCCTTTTTGAACTCTTCTGTGTTGGACAATGCCTTGCACAGCCTATCCGCAGCCTTCCATTCCGGAGACCGCCTTAACTGTCGTGTCCCACAGACTTTCTTGAGCTTCTTTCCCAGGACTTCATACTTATTGCTCAAAGTTGTCCTTTCCGACTCCGTGATATAATGCGAGTAGCTGTAGTAAGCGGACACCTCCTCAAGCGCAGGAGCAATTTCCGGTTCAATCTCCTGTACCAATTCATCTCGCCTCGCGTCACGCGTCTTGTTCCAGATCACGATAATGACCGGAACAAGAATCGCTATGGCAAGCGTTAATATGATGAAGGCTGTTTGCATAGCATTTTATCGCACAAGCGTCATCAGCTGGTCAAAGCTGTCAATTTTACCATAGTGGACATCAGAGGTTGACAACTGCTCGAACAGTTTTTCCGCGCAGGCGATTTTGCCGGACTCGATTCCCCGCAAATCGAGTGAGGACATTGAGCCCTTCGTCTCTGCCACGAAATAGACATGCTTCACTTTGCCTTCTTCGAAAGCAATTGCCCAGTCCGGGGAATAATTCCCGACAGGAGTAGGTATATGGAAACCCTTCGGCAGCTTGGCATATACGACGACTTCTTTGGCTGCGTCAAGCTGCTCAACAAATTGTCTTTCAACGCTGTTTTCAGATGTGCCGTCAGTGAACACATAATCCATAATGCTCTTCTTCCCCACGTAGGCCCTGTCAAATGTGGTATGCTTCTCTTGGGTAAAGATATCACTTGAGTACTCGCCATCGACCTGATTGTAAATGATTCTTTCAACAATAATCGTGGCTTTCTGTTCCAGAATCAGACGAGAAACCTTTTGGATAAACTCCTCAGGATTGGCCGCATACATATTAAACTTGACTGGACTTATCTTCGACAGGATTCCGGCAACCGTCTTTCTGGTAAGCTTCGTGTTCGCTGCCACGGCTCCGAGCAAATCATATTTGATACCGGAGACCCTCCTGGTACGGAGTGTCTCACGAGATGTCGATTCATTTTCCAGCATGCTACCTTCCTTTAAGTCCTTGCCGGAGAGCTTATTCCTTTGAATGCCGCTCGTGACAACATAACTCAATTCGGAAACCACCAGTCCTCTATCAATCGCAGCGACTGCCTTCTCAATAAGTTCAGTGCTATCGAAATTGACCTTATACGCATATTTATGATTGATCCTGCGCCACAGCTGCTGAAACTCCTTTTTGGAGAAGTTGTCGTTCAGCTTGTTCTCCGGAGTCTGCGGCTTACTTGCATCTTCAATCATGCCGTCAAGGGCATGAGGATCGAATATGCTCTGAACGCGCTTATAGACTTGTTCAGTATATGGTTCAAGGTCGCCCGTCAAAGGAACTAACTTATTATCTGCAAGAGCTTCCCGGAATGTTTCGGTGACACTGCAGTCCTTGTGTATGTAATCATTCTGCCTGAGCTGGAAATAAATGTCGCTGGCCATCTCCTTGCCGGCGGTAATGCTCGTGCCGTCAGCCGAAATGAATATCTTACCGATGAAGAAATCAACGTCCGCCTTTGTCGGTCTGTCGTAAAGGTCTTCACGGATTTTACTTTGAAGGTCAGAGACAAATGCCGCATACCCCTCCGAAGCGACAACCGTAAGCCTGTTTATCTTCTGCACTTCCTCGCCAAGGACATCGATGTCCTGACGCACTCCTTTTGAGTTGACGCACAGACGCAGCCCCCGTCCGACTTCCTGACGCTTTTGGGAAACGCTGCCCGACTGTCTCAAGGAGCATATCTGGAAGACATTGGGGTTATCCCATCCTTCCCTAAGGGCGGAATGGGAGAAAATGAAACGGACAGGCTCATCGAGACTCAGCAGCCGCTCCTTATTCTTGAGTATCAGGTCATAAGCTGAAATGTCGTCACTAGTGTCGCTGCCGCGTTTCGTTTCGCTGTTGACGGCATGGCCTTTTTTATCTATCGAGAAATATCCGGAATGCGTCTCATGGGCACTTATGCCGCTGAGATAACTCATATAATCAGGATTGTACAGGTTTGAGCACTCTGATAGCTGCTCCTTGTATTCCTCCTCGAAGATTTCCCCATACATTCCCAAAACCTGGTTGCCGTCTTCATCGTACTTACGATAATTGGCCACCTCGTCGATAAAGAACAGGGAAAGACATTTGATTCCACGTTTGAACAGCTGCGCTTCCTTGCGGAGGTGAGCCTTTATCGTCTCCCGTATCTGGATGCGTGCCTTATATTCTGCGGTCACATTCCCTATAGCTTCCTTGATATGCAGAATCACACCATTACCGAAAGTGACGCTGCAATCAGCCGTATTGAATTGATTGACTTTAATTTCTGAGATGACAAATCCTCTGTACTGCTCCATTTCCCCGGAAAGCCAGTACAAGTCGTCTCCTTCCGACAGGTTCCTCAGCACTCTCTTGATGTTTCCGCCTTTATTTCGGATTTCAAACTCCAGACGCGCCTGAGGAGCGTGGTCTTTGGATATGATGATGTCTTCCAAATATGCATAGCTGTCGGTTCCCTTCAAGTTCCTCAAGTCAAAACCGACAACCTCTATCTGCTTGACCAGACGCTTGTTGTAGGCATCCAAGGCGTCAAGCACATATACCGGATTGTGGGTTTCCTTGTGAGTCGCCGAGTAATTGAGGGTGAATAGCGGCTTGAATCTGGCAAGTGCCGTCTGTGTCGCCGCGCCACCCATTTTCTGAGGCTCATCCAGAATCACGATCGGACGATTGGCCGCAATCACATCGATAGGACGGCGCGAACCGAACTCGTCACGCTTATCGTAAATGATACGGGCCGCCTTATTGCTCGCGCCCTCCTTCAGGGACGAGTTGAACGCCTGAGTGTTGATAATCATCACCGAGATCTCCGCACTCTGCGAAAAGATGTCTATCTGATTCAGATTGTCTGAATTATAGATGAAATAGCGGGCCTTCTTGCCATACAGTTCCATAAAGTGGTCAACTGTGATGTCGAAACTCTTCTTCACACCCTCACGTATGGCCACGCTCGGCACCACGACTATGAACTTCGTCCACCCGAACTTTTTGTTCATTTCGAACATCGTCTTGATATAGACGTAGGTCTTTCCCGTACCGGTCTCCATCTCCACGTCCAGCTGGCAGTGCCCGAGTTTCTTGACGAGGTCGTTGGATTGCCGGATGTTTTCCGATGCCTGGATCCTGTGGATATTCTTCAGAAGTTCTTCTTCGGAGAGAACGACATCTGCATTTTTATATCCCGTGTCCTCTTCATCGTCAGAAAACTCCAGCTCGCTTGCCTTCCGGGCGACATAAGCGCTGCCTCTATCCACCTTGTACTCTAAAGAATCCTGACTGGGCTGACCGTTGAAGACCTCGATAACGCTGTCAACCGCATCAGTCTGGTATTTCTGTATCTTGAATTGAAGTTTCATACTATAATACTTTCGTCACGGTGTTCGGCGCATAAGTCCTGAATATCTGCTCGAAATTGGTCGCAGTGCTGTCGTTTGACATTGACTTGTCTCGCAAGACAGCATACTGCGGCTGCATCTTGGCGATGGCGGTCACCACTTCATCGTCGATGTCCGTGTCAAAACAAGCAACAAGGTAATTGTCCGCCACATTGAAGACCTGTTTCCCGGCAATGACAGTCGTCTCAATCTTGCTGTCCAGTGTCGCGCCCAGCTCCAGCATCACCTGGAAGAGAAGGTCTTCCGGAGTCCTGTCGTCTTTGACATTGTCCACCTGGCTGAACAGATTGGCCTGTGTGGTGTCGGCAGGGGAATAATACACATCCTGCATATTTGAGGAATCCAGTTTCAGGACACGGAATCCGGTGTCGAGGTCCTGGGTGGTGAGAGGGTTATCCTCCTTGATCTTCCTGCCGGCCCGGCGGATGCGTTCCTTGCCGATTTCGCAGATGGTCTTGTAGCCGGCTTTATAGGCTTCACTCTTTTCGTCAGTAAGTTCGGGAAGCTGAACCATGATGAATTTACGATTACCCCCCCCCATCTCTTCTGCATTTAATTGCATTACCGCATGGGCGGTTGTGGCGGAACCGGAAAAGAAGTCGAGTACGATATCGTCATTTGAAGTTGATATCTGAATCATTTGCTTAATGTAGGCAATAGGTTTCGGAAAATCAAAATACTTATTGTCCTTGAATAACTGTTTTACTTCCCTTGTCGCAGTTTGATTGTGGCCCACTTCTTCGGAAAGCCAGATTGTACTTGGTGTCCTGCCATCTTGAACGTCTGACAAAAATCTTTTCTTCCTTGGGAATGAATTGCCGTCTTCGCCAAACCAAATCTGATTATCATCGACTAAAGCCAAAAGGTTTTCTTTTGCATAAACCCAATGCTTACCATGAGGTACATCGAATGTTTTTCCTGTTTTGGGACTGGTTACAAGGTAATGGCCATTACTTCTTTCCCCACTGGCAACAAGATCCCCGGATTGCCATGGCCCACGAGGGTCACCGTCAGGATTCTTATACCGGTCGTTCATCTCGGTCGTTCTTGGAAGAAGCCCGACCTTGTATAATTCTTTATTTTTTGCATGAACTATGACATATTCATGGTTCTCAGAAAAATACCTCGCATCATTTTTAATACTATGTATTTTTTGCCAAACAAGTTGAGTAACAAAATTGCGCTCTCCAAACAACTCACAGCAAATTCGTTTCAAGTTGTCCTGTTCATGGTCATCAATTGAAATAAATATCACCCCATCCTCAGTAAGAAGATCTCGTGCCACCTTGAGCCTCGGATAAATCATATTCAGCCAATCCGTGTGGAACCGTCCGTTGCTCTCGGTGTTCGTCACAAGACGCCGCCCCTGCTCATCGAACTGCCCTGAGTTTGCAAGATACTCGGAAGTTGACTCAGCAAAGTCGTCCTCATAGACGAAGTCGTTGCCGGTGTTGTATGGCGGGTCGATGTAAATCATCTTCACCTTATGCAGGTAAGTCTCTTTCAGGCATTTCAGGACATCGAGATTATCACCCTCAATGTAGAGGTTCCCGGTGCTGTCAAAATCCACACTCTCCTCCCGGCACGGACGAAGCGTAGCATTGATTGGCGAGTTAGCCAGCAAGATTGCCTTTTTCTTGTCCGGCCAAGTGAACTGATAGCGTTCCTCCTTGCCGGAGATAATCTCAGAGGAAAGATTCTGCTGCAACTTCTCGAAGTCCACCTTATGCCTGAGTATGGGACTGCCATCCGGTTCATAACCCGTGATTGTCTCGGTCACGCAGTCCGGGAACAGCGAGGCTATCTTCCCAATGTTTGCCTGCACGCCGTCGGCGCTTTGCATATTCAACTTTTCCATGGTATTTATAGTTTCTTTTTTAATTCAACCAAGGCTCTGTGCAGCTCGAACTTCTTATTCGGCTGCGTCTCCGCCTGCACTCTTCGCTCAAGACAGGCTATCTCATTCAGAAGAGCAGCTCTCTGATCAGTCCGGATTATCGCTTCCTTGATGTTCTTTTCTTCAGACATTATACTGTCTCCGGCAATTATCCTTACATACGATTCGTATATACCGTCCATAGTGTCACCGGACAGAGTGAGACAGGCAGAAGCTGCCGGAAGCCAATCGGTACTGAAAGTCATGATAATCCTGTAATGCTTCCCGGAATCGCTTACTTGCTCCAACGGCTCTTTATAGTTTATGAGAAAGCAAGTCTTCTCTTCAAAGCAGAGGATGAACAGCGTATGACGAGGCATCATCTCATCGATGAAAGAGAATATGTATTCCGCGAGGTCACGCTCCTTCATTGTCACGAGGAACACCGCAATTTCGTGAACATTCTTTCCGTCCCGGACATTTATCGTGGAAGGAGCGAGCTTTGCAAGCCACTCTATGCGTTCGATTTTCCGGGTGAAATTTTCCTTCATCCGGACATTCGCTCCTAAGTTGTCGATAAACGCCTTCTTGGGAACGAGCCTTTCAACGAGTGTCTGCTGCGGAAACAAATCTCTAATCATTTCTTCTCTCGTATTATCAGGAATGAAATAAGTTCAAAATCATCCAGACCTTTGATGTCATCCAACAGCGCAGTAGTCTCTCCCTCAGAAAACAGACTTTGTATATCTGATTCCTCCTTGACCTCGGCAATACTTTTTACAGCACAATGTAATAAAGAGCTATAGCGTTCCATCTTTCTTCCATCATCGGTCTCTTTATTGACTTCAGCACACAAGTCTCTGTCGTATTCCGATTTGCCCTTACAGAGATGACGCATCGTATCCAAAAGATTCTTCGGATGCAGGTAATCGCATAGGACCTGACCGTCATCTGCAAGATAAACCATATAGAATGGATGCAGAAGATTCTTCTTTCCGATGTTCACGGCATTGTTGCGGTTCTTCAGTATGAAGATGACTCCAGGTTTTGTGTGTTCGGAGGACCGGGCAACAGCGTCGAGGCCAAACGGCGCATACTCAATGTCCGGATGTTCCTTCACATAAGACAGCAAATCCATCCTAAACTCATTGAGCCCGAGATCCATAATGTTTATGCCTGTGTCCATATCCTCAATATCTACAACTTCCTCCTGAAGCCGTTTAAGCTGCCCCAGTCGATACTGCAAATCCGCCTCTTCTCCTGCGGACAAGGGATTGCCGGTTCCGGCAGCCGTCAAAATCGTGGCCTTCATTCTGCTCTCGACTCTTCCTTTGAGCTTGATGTAGTCATCGAGTTCCATGTCAGGCCAATAATTGACCAACTGTATGCAGTCGTTTGTCGAGCCTATCCGGTCAATTCGTCCGAACCGTTGGATGATCCGAACCGGGTTCCAGTGGATGTCGTAGTTTATCAGATAGTCGCAGTCCTGAAGGTTCTGACCCTCACTGATGCAGTCTGTCGCTATCAAGATGTCTATATCTTCCTTCGCATCGGGAAAGAGCGTGTCTCTATCTTTAGACTTAGGTGAGAAGAATGTAAGGATATTGTTGAATCCGGATGTAAAATTCTTTATCGTACATTTCTCGTCAGAATTTCCGGTCACAATGGCCGTGTTAAGACCAAGCCTCTCCTTGATTCTTCCGGACAGATTCTCATACAAGTATTCGGCAGTGTCGGCAAAGGCCGTGAATATTAGAATCTTGTGATTGTTGTCATTTATCGGGTGCTCGAATTTATGGCGAATATCTTCGATAAGCATCTGAAGCTTGCTGTCATGTTCGGGAGTTATGTCCTTGAGCATGAACAGGAGCAAGTCAAGCTGGGTTTTGTCTGCTTCCAGATCACGCCGCCACGATATGTAGTCCATATCCGCAAGCCTTATGGATGTCTTTTTATTGATGACTATATCGTCTTCGAGTTCAAGGCCTTCGAGGCCAATGTCCGGAATCCGAACGACGCTCGCTGACTTTCTGAGTCCATATTCATCAATCACGCGCAATACATTGCCAATACCTTCGCGTATCCTCGCAAGTGTGAGTCTGAACGAGTTTACAGAACTCTCAAGCCGCTTTAAAAGATTCGCCGCCATGAGATTGCGAAGTCCTTTCTCGCGACCGTCTATTGACAAACCTTCTCCTTCGTAGTCAATGGAATAATCGTCTTTTGCACTTTCCAGCAAGTACAACGAAGGAGTATAGTATGAGAGATTAAGTGAGTTCAACGACTCCGCTATGTCTTTGAAATTTATTGCGGAATCAAGGTCTGTCAGAGCAGGCCGTCTGGATATGGGGGTAAGCCTTTCCGGAAATTTTCCGATGTCTTTCGTGTCATAATACTTCATGATGTGGCTTCGGCTGCGGGCGATTGTGACAGCGTCAAGCACCTGGAAGAAGTCAAAACTCAAATCGGACAATAATTGCTCGGTGGTACGTTCCTCAATCGGAAGCTTAGCCCATCTGTTATAAGCGGTTTGTGCTGCGCGGAAGATGTCATCAATTCCCTTGCCCAGACCCAATGCGTCATTTATAATCTGTGATTTCCCCTCGTATGCCAGTTGGAGTTGGTTTTTCAAATCGTTGAAACGGTTGTTGACAGGTGTGGCGCTGAGCATCAGGACCTTGGTCTTAACGCCGGGGCGAATGACCTTATTCATCAGCCTCTGGTAGCGATTCTCTTTTCTTGGCGGAGTTTCTGTCTCCGGGAAGTCTTCAACCTCGTCTATATTTCCCCCGTTTCTAAAATTATGGCTTTCGTCTATCACTATCAGGTCATAATTGCCCCAATTGACATTGGCAAGATCCAGTCCGTTGCTTTCGCCATGTTCTCTGGACAAATCCGTATGAAACAGTATATCATATCTTAGCCTATCTCCGGCTATAGGGTTGTTCTTATAATTGGCTCTGTAATTCTGCCAGTTGCCATTCAGTTTCTTCGGGCAGAGCACCAGCACGGATTTATTCTTGTTCTCGTAGTATTTGATTACAGCAAGCGCCGTGAATGTCTTTCCAAGACCCACACTGTCCGCAAGGATACACCCGTTGTATTTTTCCAACTTGTTGATGATTGCCAAAGCAGCGTCCTTCTGGAAGTTATAGAGCTTATTCCATATCAGGCTGTTCTTGAAGCCTGTACGCTCATTGGGCAAAACATCCTCTGAAATGTCTTCAAGGAACTCTCTGAAAATGTTGTATAGGGTGATGAAGTAGATGTATTCCGGAGCATTTTCCTGATAGACAGTATCGATATAATCAAGTACCTTTTCCGTGACATCCGAAAACTTGTCATCATTGTCCCACAGCGAATTGAAGATGCTCAGATAGCTGTCTGATGCCGGCGATGGCAAGACATTGACCATGCTATATACTTCGTTCCCCCTGACGCATCCCAGCTGTGAAGTCGTAAAATCATTGAAAGGCACATATACAGTATCAGATTCACCGGAAAGGTGAAGGAATCCGCCCATCTGCTCATCGGAAGAATTTGATTTGAATTGCGCCTTTCTGCGAATCCAATCTGCACATTCTTTTGCGATGGCCTTCTGGGATAATTTATTACGAAGCCTTATTTCGAAGTCTGTACCATAAAGGTTGCGTTCACGATTGAGTTTAGGTATGAAGAACTCCCTTTTTTCCTTGGCGTTACCTTCGCTTACAAATGTCGGAGAAGTAAAGATGAACCTCAGTTGTTCCACCTTTTCCAGTTCTTCTTTGAGAGCCTCATAGGCATAGATAGAGAACGATGCGGCCGCAATACTTATGCGACCTCCATCGGATATCCGTTCTTTAAGGTCATCTACAACTCTCTCACTTATGTTGTTTATCAACTTCAAACTCATGCCGTTTTATGCTTGCCCTCACAAATATACGAATTTAATGTTAAGCCTCGAATTTAGGAGGTGAAAATAAACATGTTAGGCTATGATTTGTGGGCACACGAGTACAAGTATTCTTTTCATATTGAATGCCCTTGCTGTATACGAGGGGCATTAGTTCGTATTTTTATTATATCGTGGCTGACTTGAACTGAAAATAGTGGTTCTTCCGCAATTTAGTTGAAGCATAGGTCGCTGAAAACCATTTTTCTCTTCATGAGTCGAGGGAGGCGCGCCCATACAAACAGATATTTATGGGAACTCTTCGCCCCATAGACATACCTATTAGGATCACATTTCAACTAAATTGCGGAAGAACCAAAATAGTTGACACTGTACGGGGGACAAAAAAGTACAGTGCAATGCGCGAAAAGACTTATACCCGCTGGGTATGG
>ERZ808277.393-NODE-393-length-13846-cov-2.720905_pt1 | contig 13846 bp, 18 predicted proteins | sample MGYA00521240_ERZ808277 | MGnify/ENA primary metagenome ERZ808277 (study PRJEB31516, sample SAMN03275599) | gut metagenome | biome: mammalia-associated habitat; material: feces | host: Papio cynocephalus | place: Kenya | collected 2012-07-17 ... | reverse complement strand
GGTTCGTGGTCCGAATCTTATATCTTTAAAAAGGTTGAAGAAACAGAGGGAAATAAAGATGCTTGATGTAAATAAGGTTCTTAAGGAAGTAAAGCAAAATAGTTACGCTAAGGTGTTTTATTTTGTTCCGTGTGGTACATTTGACTCTAATGCCGATTTTGAAATTACTATTCCCACTCTCAATGGTAATCACCCTTTTGATTTTTACATTTCTTCTATGCAAGCAGATGAGTTTGTAATTAATGGAACAGGTAATATTACCCCTGTAGATAGTTTTTATGCCACTGAAGAAGAGTGCGACGCATATGTAGAATCTAATTATGATAGTTACGGACGTTTTCCTATTGGAGCTATTACTGTTTGCCCTTCGCTTGCCGAATTTTTTCATACTCGTGATGAAGCAGAGGGCGTAGGTTTTTATCTTTGCAATAAATATAATGGAAAGGTTTTGATGAAATGAACAAATATAATGTTTTTGATAAAATTTTCCATGAAAAAAGTTTCCTCTATTGGCAGAATTTAAAGATGCTACCCCGTCAGTTAAAATGGGCTAAACAGAGAGTAACTAAAGGATATTGTCGTTCAGATTGGTATGACATGGATGATTGGTTTGCTCATGTTGTAGCCGATATGCTTGATGAATACGCAGAGAATACTTGTTCTCGTCCTTGGGAAATTGATGACCCTGATGATTGGAAAAATACTCTTAAAGAGATGGCAACCCATCTTCGCAATGCTGGTATTGAAGGAATTGCAGAAGAAAAGTATTCTCACATGGCTGATAGTAAGGCAAAAATTCGAGAACAAAATAAATGGAAAAAAGAAGAACTTCATAAATTTTGTGAACTTTTTGAAAAATATTATTTCGACCTATGGGATTGAGGTAAATAAGAATGATTTATATTTATGATGTTTATGCGTATTTTAAAGACATCGTTTATAATGTTCATGAAGCAGAAAAGAAATTAATTGAAGCTGGGGCTAAAATTACCGATGTAAGAATTACTTCTTATAACAGCAGTTTATACGGGAGTCAGGAAATGGTAGCGTATATTTATTATGAGGCAGAAAAGGAGATTGAATTGTGATTTATCTTGACCATGCAGCAACAAATCCAATTTCTCCTCATATTTATGAAGTGCTAATGGAAGATTTGCAAAATCTGTGGGGAAACGCCAGTACCATGTACGATATTGGCACGGAATCGAAAAGGATTCTTGAAGCAAGTCGTGCAAAAATTGCACGTTGTTTGGGAGTAGAGACAGATGAAATTTATTTTACTTCTGGCGCTTCTGAGGGAAATAGTTGGGTTTTAAATCAGAAAGGTAAGTGCTTATGTTCTCCTTACGAACATGACAGCATTCTTTTAAATCCTAAGAGTTGTATTGTTGATGATAATTATCTTGATATGGCTACAATATGTGCGCTTTCTGATGATGGTCTTAGTTCTTTTGAGAACTTTTTACTAAGTTGGCAACTTGTAAATTCCGAAACTGGTGAAATTTTTAATCTTAATAAATATAGCCATTATGCACACGAACTTGGAATGGCATTTCATACTGATATTACTCAGGCTGTTGGTAATGTAAAACTTAACCTTAAGGGCTGGGGAATAGACTGTGCAACAATGTCAGGTCATAAGATTGGCGCTCCAAAAAACATCGGGGTGGTTTATTTTAATAAAGAAGTATTTCCTTCTGACAAGATTAAGCCTTTAATTTATGGGCATCAAGAAAAGGGATGTCGTGGTGGAACCGAAAATGTTCCGTTTTGTCACGCTTTGGCATTGGCAGTTGATGAAGCTTTCGCAATGCAAGGAAGTAAATCTGCTTATTGTAAGACCTTAAAAAAGGCATTTTATGATGAGCTTATGAAAGACAATTTCGCCAATGATTATGTCTATATTGTTTCTCCTGCAAATAGCGTAAATTCTACTATCAATATTTGTTTTAAGGATATTGAAAGTGAAGTTTTGCAGATGATGATGAATCAAGACGAGATTTGTGTCGCTACAGGCTCCGCTTGTTCGACGGGAACGATGGAACCAAGCAAGACACTTGAATATATGAAAGTGCCAGAAGAATATATCCGTGGAGAAATTCGTCTTACTTTTGATGAAAGTAATGATATTAACGATTTGATTCTTGCGGCACAGAAACTAAAGCAACATTATTTGGAGTTGATTTCAAATGGCTGATTTTAAATTAAGTGAATATCAGGAAAAGATTCAGGATTTTTATAATACTTATCCTGAATCTAATATCCTTGTTAATGCAAAAGCTGGTTCGGGAAAAAGTTCAACTATTTGTTTGCTCACTGAAAACAATACTTTAAATTCTATTTATTTAGCTTTTAATGCTTCTGTTGCAGAGGAATTTAAGAAAAAAATTAACAACCCTAAAACTAAAGTAAGTACAATACATTCCTTAGCTTATAGCATCATGCGTTATAACGTTGAAAAAATGGGAGAAAATATTTCTTCTGGATTTGGGAAAAAGATAGGGCAGGAAATTAAAATTGACGGCCTGAAAATTTATAATATAGTAGAAGAGTATTTATGTAAAAAGAATATAGATTTTCTTGAAAGAGTATTTTTAAAAGAAAATTATGTTCGCCTTTTTAGTATTGTTCGATTAAGTTTAATTGATTTTAATAATAAAAAAGAAATAGAAAAAGCAATAAAAGAATATTCTCTTTTTATAGATTTTGAGCATAATTTTGCCGTTCCCTCTACAAACGAATTAGTAGAAACAATTTCTTATGTAATGGACAAAGACTGGGAAATTTTTGCGCATTCTTTTTCTGTTGATTTTGATGATATGTTATTTTTAACATATTGGAAATTAAAAAAGCATGAATGGGAAATACCTTATTGGGCATATTATTCTAATGTTTATGTAGACGAATGTGTTCCTGAAAATGCATATGTTACAAATGGAGAAAATATATATACCTTAAAGTCACTTTTTAATAAGCAACAAAAAAGTAAGATGTTACCAAATATTTTAAGTTTTAATGATAGAAAAAAGACCTTTGAGTTAGATTCAATAAAAAAAATTAGTAAAATTGGGAGGCGACCCGTTTTTACCATTACTACTGAAGGTTTGAACAAAATTACAGTCACGGGCAATCATCCTATTTTAACTCAAAGGGGATATATTCCTCTTGAAATGCTTGAAATTGGGAAAGATTGGGTGGTTCTTGACAAGCCTAATAATCAAAAAGCTAAATATGTGCTTAACGACGACCAACTTCAACTTGTTTTGGCATCCTCTATAGGAGATGGCTATTTAACTCAAATGAGCAATTATAATACCTATCGTATTAAATTTACACAGGGGAATGCTCAATACAGATATTTTCAATTTAAAAAGCAATTATTAAACTGTACTTTTGAAAATAAAAATATTAGCGGATATACAGGTAAATATACTATTAATCAATGCGCCACTAAAATCTTTGCTTTACCTGATAGTCCTTGGAATTTAATGGAAACACTTGATGAAAGATTTCTTGCAATATGGTATCAAGACGATGGCTCTATTCAATTTTATTATACAAAAACAGAAGGTAGGAAAATCTCTTGTATAGTTATTGCTTGTAACAATTTATCTCAAGATAAAATTAATTATTTAAAAACGATAATTGAAAATAAATTTGGAATTAAAGGCGAATTATGTTTTAATAGACAATATGCTCAACTTCGTTTTTCTGGCGAAGACGCTCATAAATATTTAAAAAAAATAGCTCCTTTTATGAATGAAGACTGTGCCTATAAAAATCCTTATTTTAATAAAAGTAATCTCTATATTTGGGATGATAAATTTTTAGATTATGGAGTAAATTTTATTAAAAAGATAGAATATTTAGGAGAAAAAGAAGTTTATGATTTGGAAATGAACACCAATCATAATTTTATTTTAAAAACCACCAATCAAATAAATGTCACTGGAATGGTCGTTCATAATTGTCAAGATTTAAATAAATTACAACAAAACTTTCTGCCTTTTATAAAAAGGAAAAACGGACGATTTGTTTTTGTTGGAGATTTTTTCCAAGCCATTTATAAATTTGCTGCTGCGGATGCAAATTCTTTTAAAAGAATTTCTTCTTTGTTTTCTCCTATAGCGGAATTTAATTTGCCTATTTGTTATCGCTGTCCCACTTCTCATTTAACCAAAGTCAATAAAGAATTTGGAATTTCTATTCTCCCCAGAGAAAATGCGCCGACAGGAGAAATTCAAAAAATTGAAAAGGATAAAATTAGCAAGTACGTTAAAGGGGGAGACCTTATAATTTCTCGTTTAAATAAGTGGTTGGCTCCTGTAATTCTCGACCTTGCTACTCATGGTATTCCTGTTTGTATTCCTGATAAAGAGCTTGTAGAAAACTTGAAAAAAGTTGTAACTAAACGAGCAAAGAAATGTCCTACTACTCGTGCTTTAAGAGAATGGTTTGATAAGGATATTCGTAAATATCAAGACAGGGTTTCTAAGATTGTTAATTCTAAAATTCTTAACGAAGAACACAAAGAAAACTTGTCTTTAAAAGAACAAGTTGAAACTGTAGCAGACAGTAATTCTAAAATTGACAACATTAATTTTGTTCTTGAAATTCTTAAATATTATCAAAACAAAAATGGAAATACTTCTACCACAGATTTTCAAAAGTATTTAGATAAGCTTTTAAATACTTCTCCATCTTCTAATTGTGTTACATTGAGTTCTGTGCATAAAGCAAAAGGACTTGAAGCAGATAATGTTTTTGTTTTAAATGAGGGAAAAGTTTGTTTTGACCCAAGAAACAGTCCTGAACTTCAACAGCAAGAACGAAATTTAAGCTATATTTCTTTGACTCGCGCCAAGAATAAAATGTATCTTGTAAAAGAGCCAACAGCTCAAAATAAAAAGTAAAGTGAGGATTTTATGGTAAGAGCTATTAGAAATTTTAAGCGGAAATCTAAGCCTGAAAATAATACCCCTGCTAAAGAAAGTAAAAAAGAAACATCTGTTTCAGTTCTTGGCTGTGACCCACATTGTCCTTATTTCCCCAAAAGTGTAAGTCGGGTAGTTGAGTGGACATACGATGAGAAAATTCCTTGGATTAAGCGAAGGGTAAAGCCGAAGAAATTTGTATGTCAATATGATGGCTCAGTAATTCGCAGTTGGGATAAACAGCCTTGTGCTAAAAAATTAGACGAGTTAGCCACAGATAAAATAAATTCAAATAATTAAAGGAGATAATATAATGAGCAAGAAGTATTTTTATAATCCAACCTTTAACAATCATGGCACTAATGGGGACGGATTTTATTCCTCGACTAAAAGCAAGATTGATGATTATTATAAAAAGTATCTGGCACTAAAGGAAAAGCTCAAGAACAACGACATTGATGTAGAAGATGATGAGGATGATGAGTATTCGGATGAACTTGCTGGTTGTTGGGGCGATTGTAAGGAATGCACCAATCAGCACAAGTGTCCTGCTGGGTTTCTTGATGATGATTGTATGGATAGCGAATGGGACGTTGAATACGATGAGGAAGAATACTCTCCCATGTATGATAGCTATGAAGAGCGTCAAGTCGATTTGTTAAGTCTTCCAGTTTATTATCACATTGCATTTGCTATTCCTGCTGACTTTAGCTTTGGTAGTGAAACTGCCCGTCGTATTGAAGCTATTTATAAGCTAAAGTCAAAGCTGGAAAAGGCGGCTGAGGAATATGAAGATGAGTGTGAAGACCTTGAAACAGGTTGGGTTAAGGCTGGTGATGCTGTTAAGATTGAAAATGTCTATGTAATGTTTACGACTGACAAGAAGTATCAGCGTCCTACTCTTGACAACATTCGAGAGTGTGTGCGAGCACTTGCTCAAGATTGCTATGAAAACAAGATTCAGTTCTTGGCTATGCCTCGTATTGGTTGTGGTCATGGGCATTTGGATTGGGATGTGGTTCGTGAGCTTATCCTTGATGAGTTTGACAACTATTTTTATGATGTGGGCGAAATTGATTGGCGTCCCTATATCACGTTCTGCTATCAGTAAATAAACTAACAAGTAAAAAATAAAAACCTATTGACAAAACAAGTGAGGTATGGTATTATTCTATCATACCTCATTTGAGTTTTTATTGAGAGGAGATTTTTTCTTTATGGAAAAGACACCTGTTTATTTGATTATGACTACAGCAGAAAACAATAATAAATATTATAATTGTTTCCCAAATTCTGATGGAACTTTTACTGTCAAATATGGTCGAGTTGGTGGACATGAAAGCACCACTACTTATCCCATGTCCAAGTGGGATTCTCAAATTAACTCTAAGCTTAAAAAGGGTTATGTTTCTCAGACTCACCTTATGACAGATGTGATTGAAAATTCTAAAGAAGAAGAGTCCACAGAGGGGAAAGATAAGTTTTCAATTATTGAAAATAAGTCTGTACGAGACATTATTAAACGTCTGTATGACTTTGCAAACAAGGTTGTCCAGTCTGCATATAAGGTAAAGTCTTCCGTTGTTACTCAAGCCATGATTGATGAAGCTCAGAGCTTAATTGATAATCTTGCTCTTAATTATGAGAATATGGATTATAATCAGTTTAATAAAAAGCTTCTGGAAATTTTCATGGTTATTCCTCGTAAGATGAGCAACGTAAGTGATTATCTTATTTATAAAAACGATTTTGATTCTTTTAAGTCTATTATCGACCGTGAACAGAGCACTCTTGATGCTATGGCTGGTCAGGTTTATAAGCCTGTAAAGATTGAAAAGAAAGATGCTGATAGTGATACCAGTGATAATGAAATTTCTATTCTTGATGAAATGGGTATTACTATGGAAGATGCTACTGCGGAAGATGTAGCTAAAATTAAGAAAGCAATGGGTGATTCAGCAGATAAGTTTTATCGAGCTTGGCGTGTAACAAATAAAGCCACAGAAGAAGCCTATCATAAATTTGTTGATGCAAATAATATTGGGAATCGTAAACTTTTGTGTCATGGTAGCCGAAATCAAAACTGGTTTGGTATTCTTAAGATGGGATTACGTTGGAAATTGTCTAACGTAATTACTAATGGCAGTATGTTCGGAAGCAAAGCCATATATTTTAGCAATCCAGATAAGTTCCACGGTGGGGTTCGTAAGTCTATTGGCTACACTTCTCTTGGTGGTTATTGGACTCGTGAACAGCAAAATTGTGGTTTTCTTGCTTTCTTTGAGGTTGCTTTGGGAGATAGCTATGATGCTTATCAATTTAGTAGCCAATATTATGATATGGATTTAAAGAAGCTTAAGTCTTTAAAACCTAATGCATGGCATCTTTGGGCGCATGGAAATACAAGTATGCTTAAAAATGATGAGCTTATTGTATATTCTATGGAACAAATGACAATTCGTTATTTGGTGGAAATTCGATAAAGTAAATAAAAACAATCTTTTATAATGAGGTAAAATATATGCCTGTTAATCTTATCGCTCATAACGCAGAATTCTTTTCTCTCCCCTCTGATTTTCTTCCGATTTCTACTCAGATTGTTAATTCAATCAAGGGGAATTATGTAGACTATTGTTATTCTGAAACCATGCTTCGAGAAGTAATCAAGAAAGCAAAGGAACAGAAAGTTAGTCTGGTTTATGAAAAAGTCCTTGACAAATATGGAGATTTGGATTATATTATTGTTAGTCGAGGGCATTTCTTTAATACTCAAACCAATGAAAAGGTCAGAGAACCAATGCAACTGGATAAAAACAATCTGCCTTTTGGGATTGTAATTCGACATAATGCTCCAAAGGCTTATAATGATGGAGTAAAGAAAGAGCCTAAGAGAAAAATTAAGAGAGAAGCGGCTAAGAATTTCTTTGAGGGGAGAACAGGTGTTTTTCAAATCTAAATTTTAAAAATCAATCCTATAAACAATTTTAGAAAGGACTCCAACAAAATGAACAAGATTACTAAGAAACTGATTGCCAAGTACAATATGTACGCAACGAAAAGTGGCTGGGTAAAATATCAGTTTGGTAAAGTCCATATCATTTTCGCAATTATCACAGCACTTGCTTTCGGTTTTTGTTTTGGTATGGATGTTGAACGTCAATCCATTCCAGAACTTCTACAAGCAGAGCACGATAAGACAGTAAACGAAACTGCACTTTATTATTCTGATGCCATTGAAGAATATACTGAAATTCTTCATCATTATTCAGGATATATTTCTTCTGCAAATTCGGTTGAAAAGAAGTACCTGCGCTACATGACTAAGAGTGCTCTTTATGCAGAAATTGACCGAGTAGATAGTTTCATGCAAAGTTTCGAAGAATTTGGAGCTGCTGAGAATCCTCTTTATGGAGAGCTTGAAAATTACAAAGAAGAAATTCAGAAGACCATTGACTCTGGACGTTATCTTTATCCTTATACTGATTGGGATTATGAAATGCTTGCATTTTGTATTTGGCATGAAGCAGGCTCGTCCTTTATTTCAATGGAAGAAAAGATGGACGTAGGATGTGTCGTTCTAAACCGTCAAATGCAAGGCGGAATCGGTAAGCAGATGATTGACCCCTCTATTGAGGATATTATCAACGAAGGTAAAAATGGAGGGATTGTTCAGTATCCTTATTCTACCAACGAATATTATTATGTGACAATTCCAGACGAATGTTATGAAGCAGCAAGACGAGTTCTTGAGCGAGAAGTTGTCGCTCCTCGTAATGTATTGTATCAGGCAACTTTCCCTCAAGGTGAAATTTATCATTCCTATTATCATCCTGAACTTGGTAATACGACTTATATTTGCTATGAATGAGGTAAAATGAAATGAATTTGGTTAAAGACTATTATATTGTAACGGTTGATGTAAAAGACCCTGAGCGTCCTACTCATTGGGATAGAACTATTCTTGATGGCAAGCTTTGTGTATTTCTTCATGAAATTATGACGGGAGAACATTTCTTTTTCTGCGCAAATTATGGTACGGAAGATTATCCTGATTGGCACACTATTGCCACAACTCGCGTAGAATCCTTTAACGTTGATGGGGATGGGAAAGAAGTAAATTATGTAACAGTAGAAACCAAAAATACTATTTATCACTTTACAAGATTGAAGATTTAAATATGCTTAATTTAAATAATAAAGATATGTGTCCTTGCCTAACTTGTGAACATAACAATGTTTGTATGTACAAAGAAAAGTTTACCCTTTATTATGACGCAATGAATAGTGAGAATCGAGGGAAAGATATTCCAGAATGTGCCACTCTTTCGGTTTCTTGCAAGTATGCTCGCTATAGCACTATTACAGCTAATTATCGCGGCTCTAATGTAATTCAGGGTATTGCAGACGCAGTACCTTGCAAGACAGAGAGAAATTTTGATGGAACTGCTTTTAATCGTAATGATGTAATTTCAACTCCTACCACAACAGGAACTCCTTATACTATTGACACAAGCTCACAGTGCAAGATTTCTTAAATTAAAAAGTAAAAAAATAAAAAACAAAAATGGAAAAAAGGCTTGACAATCTTAAGTCTTTTTGCTATAATAAGGTTATAAAATCCAAATGAAATGTAGGTTTTATTTTGTGACTGAAAATGAACTGATTTCTACGTCAATTAATCTCTATGAATGGGGTTCGAGAGTTTATCAAACCTCTACTGATTCTTCTGATTGGGATTATATTGCAATTGTTCCAGATGATTTCCCTAAAGAGCCAGACCAATATGAGTTTGAAAACCATACATATAATATTGAACATGAATCAGAATGGCTTGCAAAACTTCAAAGAAATTCAGTGGAAGCCTTAGAATGTATTTCTCTTCCTTCTCAGTTCATTATTAAGAAAAGGAAATCATATCCTTTCATTTTTATCCCAGATTGTGCTCATGCTGCAATTTCTGAACGAGCGTCTATTGCTTGGGTTAAAGGAAAGAAAAAACTTACTATTGAAAAAGATTTTGATTGGCGTGGCGGAAAGAAATCTATTTGGCATTCTCTAAGACTTTATCTCTTTGGAATCCAATGCGCTCAATATGGTTTAATTGTTGATTTTACTGAGGCAAATAAATATTACACAGATATTGTCGTAAAGAAACATGGAGACACAGGTAGAGATGAATGGGAATATCTAAAGAAAACCTACCATCCGCTCAATAATTATTTACACTCTAAAATGAAAACTGAATTTGGAACGCATAAATGTATTGTGAGGTAAATTAATATGACTAATGAACGTGCTGCTCAAGTGCTTATCGCCGCATATTCTTTTATAGTTAATCAATGTGATAATCAATTCACAAACAGTTATGAAATTGCTTGCTCTAAAGCTGTAGGACTGCTTATGAATGCTCCTGATATTATTGGGGAAATAGAACAATGAACTTTTTTCAGAAATTTTTTGGGCATTTAAAGACAGTAACAAAACATCGTTGGTGGGTTTGTTATTATTGTTTTAAAGCTGGTATTCCGTGGCAAGGGCTTGTTCACGATTTAAGTAAATTTTCTCCCGTGGAATTTTGGGAATCTGTTAAGTATTATCAAGGTTTTCGTAGTCCCATTGATTATTGTAAAGAAGTTAATGGGTGGTCTAAGGCTTGGATGCATCACAAAGGCAGAAATAAACATCATTATGAATTTTGGCAGGATAATTTTGACTTTGGTTGCAAGCCTATTCAAATGCCCTATAAATATGCTCTTGAATTAATTTGTGATTTTCTTGGGGCTGGCAGGGCTTATAATGGTAAGGATTTTTCTCCCGAAAATGAATATAAATGGTGGCTTAAAAAGAAAGACCACGGCATTAAAATGCATCCTCAAACACTTGAGTTTGTTAATTTGATGATGGAAGATTTTCTTAATTCTGGATTTATTAATACACTTGTTCGAGCAGAGGAGTATTATAATTTTGCGGCTGTCCGCACACATTCTAAAGATTCGAAATGGAGAGAAACAAATGAGTGATAAGGTTTATGAATTTAATTCTTCTAATGCCGTAGGGTAGCTACGGGAAATTGCCATAACTAAATGGCTTGAAAGCAGAGAAGATGTATTAAATGTAGAAGATGTATCTGGGGATAAATTCTATCAAAATTTGGATATTGACCTCATTGTAAATAAAACTAATGGGACATCTTATACTGTCGAAATAAAAACAGATACTTATGTTACTGGTAATCTATTTTTCGAGGTTATCAGTAATGAACAGCGTCAAACTGAACGGTGTCTTATGAAGTCTGATGCTCAATTTTTGTTCTATTACTTCTTAAAGACTAAGACTTTGTATATTCTTAACATGAAAAAATTCAGGCAGTTTGTTTTAGACCGAACGGATACATTAAAAGAGAAAAGGGTGAAGAATAAGCTTTTTACAAGCCGAGGATTTCTTGTACCTTTGTCTCTTATTGAAGCTGAAATGAAGCCTCTGAAAAAAATCCAATTAAATTGATAAAAACCTCTTGACAAGTAGAAAAGGCTATGCTATAATAGGTACATAAAGTTAAGAGAGGAAAACAAAAATGAACTTTGATTTCATGATTAGTATTATTGCAGTATTGGCATTAATTGTAACCATGCTTAGTTTTGTCCCTGCTTTTTGCTCGCGTATGGATGAGAGTGGTTACACAAGTAAAAACATAATTAAAATGTTTATTAGTTGTTTTGCTTTTGCTGTTATCGGTGCCATTGCTATTTCTTATCCTTTAATCAATGCCACTAACAACACTATTCAGTCTCCCACAAAGTATGTTGGAGCAGAAATTGTAGCTCGTGGAACTGATGGAGCATATATTTTTCAGGAAATGGAATATGACACAGGCGAAACTTATAGATATATTTCAAATTCTTATCTGGTTTATGATGCAGTTTATCTTCTAACTGTTGACAAGAAAACCAATGAAGTTCTTGTAGTTTGGAAGACCGTAGATAATGGACCGCGAATTGAAGCGGTAGGATAAAAATATACTTTTATTTGGCTTACAACAACTCCTTTTTGTTGTGATGTGGTGGAGCTTTGCTCGGTTAGCGCGTGACTTCTCTATGGAGACACCACGGGATAGCATCATGCGTGGTGCTATCCCAAATATGCAGGATTAGTGTTAGTGGTTAGCACGGGACTCTTCCAAAGTTCAAGCGCCAGTTCGAATCTGGTATCTTGCTCCATTTAATTTTAAAATTTAAGGAGATATTATAAATATGGATGTTACTCAGATTGTAACAATGGTAATTGGTCTATGCGTGGCTCTTTGTACCGTCTTTATCATTCCAAATCTTCGTAAGAAGTATGGTCAGGATAAGATTAACGAAGCACTTGCTACAATGGAAACCTATATGTCTATTGCTAAGATTGCTGTCAACGCTGCCGAACAGATGGGTCTTACTATGGGCTGGGACGGTCAGAAGAAGCTACAGGAAGCTATGGATTACGCTGAGAAGAAGCTTGCAGAAATGGGTATTACTTATGACGAAGCTACTCTACGCAAGGAGATTGAAGCTGCTGTCTATGAGATTAGTGGCGCTCTAAAGGGTGATACTAAGAAGAATACTACGGAGTATGTAACTTCTGGTTATATTCAGGCTGTTATGGATAGCAATACAGATGCTCCTACGGCAACTGTAACTACTACTGCTACAAGTAAGTAATTTATAATTATATTTTTAAATGGCTTATATCTATAAAATAATTAATGACATAAATGATAAAATTTATGTAGGTAAAACTGAATTTTCTATTGAAAAGCGTTTCAAGTAGCGAGGTTGATAAAAATGACTGATGTAAAATTTTTTGAATTTAGCAAGAACGCTGTCCGTGATTATGTAATTAATCATCTGGATAAGTCTGATACTACACCTGATTTTGATGTGTATATTGTATGGTATTGTAAGACTTTGCAGAATTGGAAGGCTCTTCTTTCTACCACTCTATTTGATGGAATGTACTACGAATTTACTCTCAATGGAGATAAGGACGAGGCATATCTTGATGCTTATAAGAAGTGGGACAATAATTGCATCAAGATTCCAGAGGTATACCTATAATGAATGTCATTATTCCTTTTGTTCTTGGAATGTGGGTTATGTTTGTCATTGACTATATCCACAGCATGAATAAAAAGTAATCCAAAGTTTTTTCAAAAAAGCTTTAAAAAAGTCTTGACAAACAGAAATGTTTGTAGTAATATAAAGACAAGCTCGAAAGAGCGCAACATGAGTTATCTCTTCGACTCTAACAGCAATTTTTCATAATATTCTAACAAAAGAAGCAAACTATGGTTCGATTCCACAATCCTTTCCCTGAGAGGATTAGTCAAGTGGATAAGACGGCTTCATGAATTATTAATGAGTCGAGAACAAAAACAAAAAAAGTTAAAAGCCTCTTGACAAATGAAAATCAAGATGGTATAATGAGCACATAAAGAAATAAAAAACTTGTTTTATTTAGCAAGAGTGATTCTTTTAGTTCCCTAAAACGTGGTATGCCAATCACATTCAATCTTGCTATCTAAATAGGTAGAAGAACCTACTGCGTTTCTTGTTAGTACGCTCCTATTCTGAGCTGGAACACTTGAAAACCAGTAGAGTTCCTAAACCGAAATTCCATTTGCGCCTGTAACTCAGTGGTAGAGTAGCGGCCTTGGATAATAGCGTTTAGGCTTTAGCAAGTGCGAGACTTGCATTATCCCTTAAGCCGTCTGTCATGGGTTCGAATCCCATCAGGCGCACCAATAGTAGTTTTGTAATTTTGGTCTATTCGACACTCACAGTAATTTTTAACACATATAATTGGATTTGTATTTGTAAAAATAGTGTCGAGTATAATTAACAAAGAAAGGACAACAACTATGTTAAAGCCAGAAG
>ERZ808277.391-NODE-391-length-13901-cov-3.332370_pt1 | contig 13901 bp, 14 predicted proteins | sample MGYA00521240_ERZ808277 | MGnify/ENA primary metagenome ERZ808277 (study PRJEB31516, sample SAMN03275599) | gut metagenome | biome: mammalia-associated habitat; material: feces | host: Papio cynocephalus | place: Kenya | collected 2012-07-17 ... | reverse complement strand
AATAAATAATTATAAAGCATAGATAATTAAAAAATATATAATAAATAATTATAAAACGTAATAACTAAAAGTATATAATAAATAATTATAAAAATAAATAACTAAATATATATAATAAATAATCATAAAAAATATAATTTCACATATAAATTAAAAAAGACAAGTATGAATAATCATATATGTCTTTTTTTATATTGTTAGGAGTTGATTTACATATGGAAAGAGTTATTTCTCCTGAAGAAAGAATGAGAAGGGCAGAAGAAATATATTATAGACGAAAATCACAAGGAGTACGAGTATCAACATCTTCTGTAAATGTTGGAAAAGGTAATAAAGTATCATTAGGTAAAAAAATGTGTATTCAAATAATATTGTGTGTGATTATATATTCAGGATTTTGGATGATAAAAGGGTATAATAATGTATTTAGTGAAAATGTTATTAATCATACTAAAAATATTTTAAATTATGATATCAATTTTCAAAGTTTATATAATCAGGTTGTGGAATATTTTAATAATAATTTTAATAGTATTATAAAAATGAATAATAATCAAAATAGTAATGAAGATTCAAATAAAAGTGAAAATCAAATTAGTGGAGATAATGTGGAAAATGGGATGAAAAATGGTGAAGAAAATACAAATGAAAATGCACAAGATTCAAATGCAGAAAATGGTGATGCTAATTCAAATAATACAGAAGGTACAGTTAATAATGAAAATAGTTCAGAACAGCAGAATGAAAACCAAGATGCAAATGTTTCAGAAACTGAAAATAATCAGAATTTGGGAATAGGTGGAGGAAACGATAATGTAGCAAATACTACAGAAAATAAAACTCAAATGGAAATAGATGCAGAATATATAAAACAAAATTGTAATATAATACATCCTATTGAAGGTGTGATTACTTCAAGATTTGGTGATAGAGAACCAACAGAGATAATATCAGCATTTCATCAAGGAATAGATATAGGTGCTGTAACAGGAACAGCCATACATGCAGCAATGGAGGGAACTGTAGTTGCGGCATCATATGCAGGTGATTATGGAAATCATATAAAAATTCAAAATGGTGAAGTTTTAACTGTATATGCACATTGTAGTGAATTAAATGTATGTGTTGGAGATTATGTGAAACAAGGTCAAGAAATTGGAAAGGTTGGAGCTACAGGAAAAGTAACAGGACCACATTTGCATTTTGAATTAAGAAGGGAAAATAGATATGTTAATCCAGATATGGTGTTGAGTTTTTAAAAGTTTTAAGAGTTTTAAGAGTTTTTAGAGCTTTTAGAGGTTTTAGAGGTTTTAAGACTTTGTATGAGTTGAAAAGAGGGGTTTATAGGTATATTCCTTAAAAAACCTAAATATTATAAATACAAGGAATTGTATAAAAATTATGCAGATTAGGGTTAATTTAAAGATATTTTTTTTAATTATAATTTTTTGGATAACAAGGCAAATAGAAATATATGGAATATTAATGTTGTTCGCATTTTTTCATGAATTAGGTCATTTGTTTGCAGGAGTAATTTTAGGATTTAAGCCAAAATCATTAAGTATAAATCCAGTAGGATTGTCTATTGCTTTTAATGTAAAGGTGGATGATTATAATGATAAAATTGGAAATGGTAATATATTGGCATTAAAAAAATTAATAATAGCTCTTATGGGACCAACAGTTAATTTTTTGATTGTGATAATATTTATGTTGTTTGATTTGGAATTTTTTAATATACGAAGAGAGTGTGTTATATATTCTAATATTTTAATAGGGTTGTTTAATTTGATTCCTGTTTATCCTTTGGATGGGGGAAGAGTTTTAAGGAGTTTGTTACATATTGTTGTGGGGTTACAGAAATCATATGAGTATATAAATGTGATTTCTAATGTGTGTGTTATTGTGCTTACTTTTTTTTCGAGTATTATGGTGTTTTATTTGAAGAATGTGTCTGTGGTTGTGATAATAGGGTATTTGTGGTGTTTGGTTATTAGGGAGAATAAAATGATGAATTGGAGGAGGAGTTGGGAAAGGAATTGGGGACGTTTTTCTTTTCCTGTTTTGTGAACATAAGGTGGGTGTTTTTAATTTATTTGAGGGGTGTGATTTCTTGTTTTTGGGGGATGGCACCGAGAGAAAAAATTTGTTACTTTTGAAAAAATAAGTCTCCTTCAAACGCGGTGGAGTGCGTACTATGTTGATTGGACTTGTTACGATAATGATTGGGGTTAGATGTTGGGTGGCTCAGGTCGGAGACTTATTTTTTCAAAAGTAAAAATTTCTTTCTCCGAGTGGGGTGGGTTGAAGATATTTTTTTGTTTTATTAGTATGAAATTTATTCTACTTCTGGGAGAAAAGTTTGTATAATTTAAAGTGAAAATAGTTATTTAAATCAGATGATGTTGGGGCATAAATATCAATTTTGTATACATAAATATCATTGTGTATACATAAATATTATTGTGTATACATAAATATCATTGTATATACATAAATATTATTGTGCATGTTGTGTATATTGTGAATTTTTTATGATAAAAGACCAGTTGAGTGTTTGGTGATATGCTCAAATCTGGTCTTTAAATTTTTTTACAACTACTTATTTAATTTTGATGTATTTGTTGTCTAGTTGTCATGTAAGGTTGTAATAAATTACAACTAGTTATCTAATTCTGATGTACAGTGTGGACATCTAGTTGCTTTAATGTCAATTTCTGAACAGCAGAATGGACATTTTTTTGTTGTTGGTTCTGGTTTTGGTTCATTTTTCTTGAATTTTCCACGAGTTACTTTGTTAACTCCTTCATTAATTTTTTTGTTTATTTTTGTTGCTATTGTAATTCCAACGAAAATAGAAAATGCAATTATTAAAAAATCAATTACGGAAGATAAAAAAGAACCATATTTTATTGTTATTTCATTATAAGTAAAACCTAAATCAGCAATATTAACTTTTCCTGTAATAAAAGATAATGCTGGCATGATTATGTCATTAACTAATGATGTTACTATTTTTTGAAAAGCACCACCTATGATAACACCTATTGCCATATCCATAACATTACCTCTTGATATAAAAGCTTTAAATCCTTTTAGCATGAAAATTCCCCCTTTATATATGTGCTAATATATATAAATATACGACAAAATGGGGATTTTTGTCAAATAATGGGTATAAATTTTAAAAAGTATATACAGTTAAGCAGTAAATATGATATTATTTACTATATATTTTCTTATGTTATAATAATATAAATAATATGAAACATAAAAGTGGAGGTTTTTATGTATAAAGAAAAACAATTTAATAAAATAATAAAGCAAATTTGCCAAGAAAAAAGTATACAATATGAAGAATTATCAGATGATTGGATAATAAAATTAACCAAAGAAAATAGGAACAAATTCATAGTTGGGTATAAATTTGACTTAAACAATCAAGCAACATCTGAAATTTGCAATGATAAATTTGCTTTATATGCAGTTTTAAAATCAGAAGAAATACCAGTAATAGAATACAATATTTTATTCAAAAATGAAGAAGATAAATTAGAAAAATATTTTTATGAATATAATCAAAATGTTGTATTAAAACCTAATAATGGTACATGTGGAAATAATGTATTACATATATGTGAATATGATAAATTGAAAAGTGAATACAACAAACTAATAAGTAAGTGCTATAGCGTAGATATTTGTCCATTTTATGAAATAGAAAGTGAATATAGAGTAATATATTTACCAATTAAACAACATATATATAAAAAAGTTAAACCTATTATTACTGGGGATGGAGTTCATAGTGTTAAAGAATTATTGATTGAATTTAATAGTGAATATTTTGGCGATGAAAGAAATTTGAAAAATGAAAATATTTCAGTAGATTATATTCCAAAATTTGGTGAGAAAATAGAATATGAATGGAGATTTAATTTATCAAGAGGTGCAAAAATAGCTGATGTGGATGATGAAGAAAAAAATATATTGATAAACATGATAAATAACATTATTAAAGTTATTGATTTGAAATTTGTTAGTATTGATATTGTTAAATTAACTAACAATCAATATATGGTTATGGAAATTAATAGTGGTGTTATGATGGAAAATTTAGTAAAGTTACAAGATGATGGAATTCAAATTGCAAAAAGTGTATATGGTGAGGCAATAGATTTAATGTTTATTTAATGTTTTCAGTGTAAATTAATAATAAGGTGATTAGATTGAAAAATTTATAATTGTGTATGCCTTTTAAGCAGAGCGAGAAAGGAGTGAAATTAAAAATGAGAATATTAATAATAGAAGATGAGTTTAAAATTGCAGATGTAATAGCAAGTAGATTAAGAAAAGAACAATATGTAGTAGATGTGTTTACAGATGGAGAAGAAGGTTTAGATAACGCACTAACAAATATTTATGATTTAATTATTTTAGATGTAATGTTACCAAAAATAAATGGATTTAAAATACTAGAAGAAATTAGAAAAGAAAAGATAGAATCAAAAGTAATTATGCTAACAGCAAAAGCTATGTTAGAAGATAAGTTAACAGGATTTAATAATGGGGCAAATGATTATCTAACAAAGCCTTTTCACATTGATGAATTAGTGGCAAGAGTAAATGCACAACTAAGAGTAAATAATAATCAAATAATAAAAGATTATATTGAAGTAGGTGATTTAAAACTAAATATAAAAACAACAACATTATCTTGTATTACAACTAATGAGTCAATTGAAGTTGTCTGTAAGGAATTTTTATTACTAGAGTATTTAATGAAAAATGCAAATCAGGTAATATCCAAAGAACAAATATATGATAAAATTTGGGGGCTTGATAGTGAAATAGAATCTAACAACTTGGAAGCATATATATCATTTATTAGGAAGAAAATAAAAGCAATTGAATCAAAAGTACAAATAAAGGCAGTAAGAGGATTAGGATATAAATTAGAGGTGAATTAGATGGAAAAATTAAAGAAAAAAATATTTTGGGTAATATTTCTTATACTTACAATTTTTTTAATAAGTATTTTATGTATTTTTAATTACCAATCATATAATCAAGAAAAAAAAGAAATAACAAATAACCTAATCAGAATGGAAGATGATAGGAACAGCAATAAGCAATTTAAACCAGATAAACCAGAAGAAATAGAAGAGAATATTGCAAAAAATGAAATGGAAGAGCAATTACAAGAGCCTCCTGTTTTTATGGATACAATTGTATATACAGTAATTTATAATTCTAAATATGAAGTAATAGATATTATAAATCATACCCAATCTAATATTTCAAATGAGGAAATAGAAAAAATTGCAGAAGAAATATTAAGTAAAAATAATAAGAAAACTATGAAAATAGGTAATTTATATTGGAATAGATATTCATATTCATATAAAGGTTATAATTCATTAACTATAATAGATAATACAATGACACAAAATAAATTATTGTCATTATTAAGAACATCTATTGTAATATTTATTTTATTAGAGATAATAATTATTATTGTAGCTTTAAAAATAACAAGTTGGATTATAAAGCCTGTTATAGAGTCTTTTAATAAACAGAAACAATTTATTGCAGATGCTTCACATGAGCTAAAAACACCAATAACAGTGATAATGGCAAATGCAGAAACTTTAGAAAATGATCCAAATGAGAAAAAATGGGTTGATAATATTAGAAGTGAATCTGAGAGAATGAATGAATTAATAACAGATTTATTAGATTTAGCAAAATTAGAGAATGGAGCAAATATAGAAAATTATCATATAGAGAATTTATCAAAAATAGTAGAAAAAACTTTACTTACTTTTGAAAGTTTAATATATGAAAACAATATTGAGTTAGTATATAATATAAGTGAAAACATAAATATAAATTGTAATAGTAATCAAATGAAACAATTAACAGCAATACTTCTAGATAATGCAATACAACATAGTGAAAAAGATGGAAAGATAACAGTAACACTTGAAAAAGAAAAAAATGATATTGTTTTAAAAGTAAGTAATAAGGGAAAAGAAATACCAAAAGAAATGCAAGAAAAAATATTTGAAAGATTTTATAGAGCAGATGAATCAAGAAATAGAGATAGTAATAGGTATGGGTTAGGGCTTGCAATTGCTAAAAATATTGTAATAAATCATAATGGAAAAATATCTGTTCATTCTGAAAATCAATATACTACTTTTATAGTTAAAATAAAACAGGTCTAAATAATTTAAGTGAATCCCGTTTAGTAGAAATAAATTAAAAATGATTTGTGTCTACTAAATGGGATTTATTTAATAAAAAAACTTGTTTTATATAAAAAAATTTAAAAGGTTATTATCATTTAATATTCTTTTAATGTTTTGGGGGTAAATTACAAATAACAAAACAAGGAGGGAAGTTTGAAAAATTAAATTTTGTGCCTTTTGCAGACGTAGCGAAGCGAAGGCAAAGAAAGGAATGATAAGTATTTATGAAAAGAAGTTTAAAAAATATTTTTATGATTTTAATTATAATAGCATTAGGAGTATGTAGTTATTTTACAATGAAAGATGTTAAGGAGACTAATAGTAGTTCAAATAAGGAAAATCAAACTATACAAGGTGGTCAGGGTGCAAATGGAGAAAATAAAGGAACTCCTCCACAAATGCCATCAGAAAATTCTAATAATAGTAATAGTAATAGTGAAACTCCACCTGCAAAACCAGGTGAAGAGAATGGTAATTCTCCAAGTGATACAAATAGTGTAAATCAAGTGAGTGAACCGCTTGCAAAACCAGGTGAAGAGAATGGTAATTCTTCAAGCAATACAAATAGTGTAAATCAGATGAGTGAACCGCCTGAGAAACCAGGTGAAGAGAATGGTAATTCTTCAAGCAATACAAATAGTGTAAATCAGATGAGTGAACCGCCTGAGAAACCAGGTGAAGAAAATGGTAATTCTTCAAGTGATACAAATAGTGTAAATCAAATGAGTGAACCGCCTGCAAAACCAAATGGAGAAAATAGTAATAATCAAATGCCAAAAGAAATGCCAAACATGAATGTAGAAAATAGTAATAGTGGTATAAGAACAATTCATTATATAATGTTTGTAATGGAAGGAATTATTATTTCAATATTAATAACTTATTTAGTAATGTCTAAATTTAATAAATTTACAATACAAGAAACTTTAAACGGAACAAGCAAGGTAATTATATTTGGATTAATAATAATTATTATTACAACAGCATTAACACTGGCACAAATTTGTATAGCAAAAAAGTTCTTTACAGCTGAAAATTCAAATAGCCAAAATAATCAGCAGATGTTTCCAGGAGAAAATATGAATTCATCATCTAATTCAGTTACTAAAGTAGGTGCTAACGAAATAGATGGAACTGATGAAACATTAACATCAAGTTATACTGCATCAGAAAGTGATGAAAGTGTAATTCTAGTAGAAAATGGTGGAAATGTTACACTTGATGGAGCAAAAGTCACAAAAATAAGCGGAGATAGTTCAAATACAGAAAATTCAGAATTTTATGGAGTAAATGCAGGTGTATTGGTAACAGAAAATTCAACTGCAACTATAAAAAATACAACAATTTCTACAAATGCCAAAGGAAGTAATGCAGTATTTTCAACTGGAACAAATTCAAAAATATATATAAGCAATTCTACAATAACAACAACAGGAACTGGTTCATCAAGAGGGTTAGATGCCACATATGGTGGCTATATAGAAGCGGATAATGTAAATATTACAACACAAGGTGGAAGCTGTGCTACACTTGCAACAGATAGAGGAGAGGGAACAGTAATAGTTCAAAACTCTAAATTAGAAACAAATGGTAGAGGTTCTCCTGTTATATATTCAACAGGAGATATATCAATAACAAATACTCAAGGAACTGCAAATGGTTCTCAAATGGTTGTAATTGAAGGTAAAAATTCAGCAAATGTAATAAATTCTACACTTACAGCAAGTGGAAAAGGAAACAGAGGAGATACAGATCAAGCAGGAGTAATGATTTATCAATCAATGTCAGGTGATGCAGGAGAGGGAACAGGGACTTTTACAGCTACAAATTCTAGTTTAAGTATACAAACAAATTCAGAATATTATAAAACTGCACCAATGTTTTTTATAACAAATACAGATGCAATTATAAACTTAAATAATTGTAAATTATCTTTTGGTAGCAATATTTTGATTAGTAGTAAAGGAACTTCTGAATGGGGAAAGAGTGGTTCAAATGGTGGAAATGTTACTTTAAATGCAGATAAACAAACTTTAGAAGGAAACATTGAAATTGATAACATATCTAATTTAACAATGAATTTAAATAATAGTTCATATACTGGAACAATAAATGCAGACAATACAGCAAAAGAAATAATATTAAAATTAGATAGTAATTCTAGTATAACATTAACAGGAGATTCTTATATTACTTCATTAGAAGATAGTGATTCAAGTTATAATAATATAAACTCTAATGGATATAAATTATATGTTAATGGAATTGCTATAAATTAAGAAATATAAAAATTGAATTTTATAAAAATTATGAGAATGTTAATCAAAAAGTATTGACTAAAAATATGTAATTAAGTATAATTAACTCATATCAAAAAATATTTTAAACTAACTATGAATAAAGTAGTATATTACTAACAAAATAAGAAATAATTACTATATAATTTTCAAAAAAATAAAAATAGGAGGAAAAACAAAAGATGAATAAAAAGCAGAAAAACACAAAATTTATGTATAATGTAACAATAATATTGTTACTTTTAATTATAGCAATTTCATCCTGTATAGGAATATTTGCATGGGCAAGGTACACTTCAACAGTAAATGGAACAGCAACAGCACAAGTGGCAAAATGGAGTTTTAAGTTAGTTGATGGAGTAACAGAAACAAAAGATGTAATAGATTTTGCCATAACAAGAACAGATGGATATGGAAAGGTAGTAGATAATAGGCTTGCACCAGGAACATTTGGAGAGTTCGAGGTTGGAATAGATGCAAGAGGAACAGAAACTATTTTAGAATACATAATTAATGTGAAATTAGAAAATAAACCAACTTATATGAAACTATATTCAGATGAACAAAAAACACAAGAGATTTTAGTAGAAAATAATGAATTTTCAATAAAAGGATTTATGTCATTAGAAGATGTAAAAGAAATAAGAACAGAAAAAATATATTGGGATTGGCCTTATGAAAATAATGATGATGTAACTGATACAATTGATGCAGGAAAAACTATGAAAATGAAATTATCAGTAACTGGATATGAAGTATTAGAGCCATCTACAGATCAAGGAATATCAACACGAATTTTATCAAATGTAGTAAAAGCGGGAGACTATGTAAATTATAATGCAAGTAGCAATGGAACAAAAACATTTACAAACAGTGATTGTTTAGCAGGAAGTAGTGTGTCAGCTACAATAAGTACAGATGATAGCTTTAATAGTGATACAATAGCCCAATGGAAAGTATTGAATGTTGATAAAGCAACTGGAATTATAGAATTAGTAAGTACAGATCCAACAACACAAACAGTAAAATTCTCTGGAGGAAATGGATTTGTAAATGGAGAAACAGTATTAAATAATATAGGAGCAATATACGGACAAGGAAAAGGAGCGATAAAAGGAAGAAGCATAACACTGAAAGATATAGAAAAATATTCAAGGTTTGATAAAACAAAATCTGAAAGTAAGTATAGTAATACAGGATATTATGGAGGAACAAATTCATATACAAGTGGAAATTTTTATAAAGAAATTAAAGATGAAGAAGGAAATGTAACAGGATACGAAACAACAACAACAGTTGCAAGTAGCAGTAAACCAGTAACAGTAACACACACACATTATATGTATATGGCTAAAAATACATTGTTTTCAGATGAAAATATATATAATATAATCTTCAAAAATAGTACCAATACAAGTGATAATAAACCAACATATTGGCTAGCTTCACGTTATGCAAACCTACAATCTGATTATTGCAATTATGGCTTATTCACTATATATTTGAATTGTTTATATGACCATTGGTTGATAAATTCAAAAGGAGAGGTGGAAGAGCCAGCATATGCAATTGTTCCTATCGTTTCCTTAGAATCAAACATCAAGACTACAGGACAAGATGAAAACGGAGTATGGCAATTAAAATTAGATTAAACTGTTAGTAAAAAATTCAGGAAATATTATTAAATAATGAGACTTGTTATATATGTAATTAATGTATATAACAAGTCTTTTTCTGATATTTAAAATCCTTGCTTTATAGATTGAAAAGTATTGGAAAACATGATATATATAGTATATAAAAATATAATAAAATGGTAAATCGCAAGGAGGTAAAGAATATGGAAATTTTCGATGTACTTAATGAATATGGCGAATTTACAGGAAAAACAGCAACTAGAGAAGAATGTCATAAAAAGGGTTATTGGCATAGAGCAGTATATGCTTTTATCATTGATAAAAACGGAAATGTTTTGTTACAAAAAAGAAGTGCAAGCAAAAAATTATGGCCTAATATGTGGGATGTAACAGTAGGAGGTCATGTTGATAGAGGCGAATTTGGAAGAAAAGCTTTAATAAGAGAAGTTAAAGAAGAATTAGGAATTCAAATATCAGATAGTGATATTAAATATTTAGTTGGCTCAACATCAATAAACAAACAAGGAGATATAATAAATAAGCATTATAATGAGTGTTATTTAATTACTAAAAATATTGATATTTCAAATATAGTACTTCAAAAAGAAGAGGTAGCAGAAGTTAAATACTTTTCTAAAGAAGAATTAATAAAAAGGATTGATAATAATTATGAAGGCTTAACTGATAAAACAGGTCCATGGAACTTTTTAAAAAAAATTTTAGAAGAATATGCTGTATAAATCAGAAAATGCAAAATAAAAATCTATATATGGAGGTATATGAAAAATGAAATACACATGTGCATATTGCCAAAAACACTCATGTCATAAAAATGAAATGGAAAAAGCTCCACAAAATTGCCCAACAAAAAATGAGAAAAAAGAATTAGAGGAAATATCAAAAGTTTATAATGATAAAGAAAACTATAATATTGCTAAAGCATCTGCTGAAGTTGTAATGGACAATTATGGAACTAAGCCAAGAGTAAAAGAAATTATTGATTTTTGTAATAAAATGAAATATAAAAAAATAGGTTTAGCTTTTTGTGTAGGACTTTCCAAAGAAGCGAGTATATTTGCACAAATATTAAGAAAACACGGATTTGAAGTAGAATCAATTATATGTAAAGTAGGCAATGTAAATAGAAAAAATATAGGAATAAACGATTGTGATGTTCCAATGTGTAACCCAATTGCACAGGCTGAATTTCTAAATAAAGAAAAGACAGAATTTAATATAGTATTAGGTTTATGTGTAGGACATGATACATTATTCTTTAAATATTCAAAAGCTCCGGTTACAGTACTGGCTGTTAAGGATAGAGCTCTTGCACACAACCCTTTAGGAGCTATTTATTTGGCAGATAGTTATTATAAAAGTAAAATATAATAAGTAATGAGGTGAATATCTTACTGATATAATTCAAAATGTGAATATACAGTGATAAAATACGAGGAGATGGTGATATAAATAAAATATTAAGTTTTGTGGTTAACACTAAGAATGAATTATTAATTTTAAAAGGAAGTCCTAATGATCCTCAATTTAAAAAGTCGTTGTGGTACGTTATTACTGGAGGGTGTGAGAAATTTGACGATAGTATCGAGGGTACAGTTATTAGGGAAATAAAGGAAGAAACAGATTTAGATGTAATTGAAACTTTTTACTTAAATTGGATTTTTAAATATAAATCCTTAGGAAGTGATTGCGTAGAATATGCATATATTTCATTTGTAAATGACGCACAGGTTAGGTTAAACGAAGAAAGTATAGAATATAGATGGTGTACAGTAGATGAATTTATTAAAATGATTGATTGGTATGGAGATAAGGCTGTGCTGAGACAAGTATTAGAAAAGGCAATGAAAAAAGAAAAGCTTTGGAATTGCGAAAAGGTAGAGGCAATTATCAATGAAGTGCTATAACGAGCAATAATGTAATAAAACATAGGAGAATTTAAATGAATTTAGACGAAATATTAAAGGAACTTAAACAATTAAAAATATCAAAAGATGAATTTTATATTGAAGGAAATGCTGCACTTGTTATAAGAGGAATTATACCAGATACGGATGTTATAAAAATTTGTATATCAAGTGATAGAATAAAAACTTTAGAAAATACACATAAGCTAACTATTAAAGATTCAAAACATTATATATATAATAAAATGGAAATTAGATGGTGTAAGAAATCTATTTTTGATATGGAAGAATGTCAACCATATAATATAGAAAGTATTTGCAAAAGATTGTATATTTTGTTGGAATCAAATAATGAAGCAAAATTAATAAAAAAGATAAAAGAATATGTAGGACCATCTTTTTTATATGTTAAGAATATAGAAGAATATGAAAGAGAAAAGAAAAATGGAGCTAATTTAGAAGAAACAGATAGTAGGGGAGAAACACCACTATTCAGAGCGGTTAGAAATGATAATATAGAATTAGTTAGTAGAATGATTGATGATAGGGCTAACATTAATGCTTTAAATAGTAAGGGGTGTAATTTAGGATTTTTCTGCAATAGCCTAAATATGATTAAATTATTAATAAAGAATGGTCTAAAATATAATACGAAGAATTATAAAGGCAACACAATATTGGAGTATGTTGTAGACAATGAAATAAAAGATTATCTGCATAATTTGTAAAAAATGATACAAATAAATCAAGAACAGATAATTTTCATATCCATTAAATCAAGTCGTTGTACCAATTGGATATGATAAACCAATTGCAGAAATGTCAACAGAAGAATCAAATGATTATTATTGGAAATATTCTAAGCTTAAAATAAAAGAGTTAGTAAGAAATATAATATAAAAATCCATATGTTGGAGGTCTATAAAATGAATTTTATAATTAGTAAAGCAAATTTTAACGATACAAATGAAATAAATAATATGCTTACATGCTTGATACAAGATGAAAGAAAAAATTATGATAACAATATAAATGAAAAATATAAAGTAAAAAATTTCTATGAAAAATATACAGAAAATAAAGATATGTGTATTTTAGTAGCAAAACAAAATGATACAATTTTAGGTTATATTTATGGATATATTCAAGATAATGGTACACTTTTAAACAAAATAGTAGCTCAATTAGATGCATTATTTGTAAAACAAGAATATAGAGGCAATGGAATTGCGAAAAAACTAATGAATGAATTTTATAATTGGGCTAAGAAAAAGGAAGCTGCATATATAGAATTATCAGTATGCAAAGATAATAGTAATGCTATTGATTTATATGAAAACGAAGGTTTTAATATAAATAAAATATATTTAAGAAAAGAGTTATAGAGATGAACAGAGCAGAGAAAAGAGAGGAAAATGAAAAAAGGCTTGGTACTACTTTAAGTGATAGCTTGAGAAGGAAATGCAGTTTGCAAACCGTTCAGTAGTGCCTGAGCCCAGAAGAGCCAGTACAATAGCCTTCCAGGCTAAGAGAAAAACCACCCGTTTTTTTCAATTTTTTATATATTTAATTTTACAAGTTATTTCTGCACTATATAGAAATTCAAACGCTTCATATGGTGTTTTAACATTTAATCTTTATTGTTTTTGTTTTCGTTTTCTTTTTTATTAAAAAATTTAATCAAATCTAAAATAGTATCTTGATGTTCTTTATTTAAAGAGTAAAAACCAGATAAATCTATATTATTTTTTTCAAAAGCCTTTTCCTCGCCGTCAAAAATCAACACGA
>ERZ808277.385-NODE-385-length-14037-cov-3.005579_pt1 | contig 14037 bp, 20 predicted proteins | sample MGYA00521240_ERZ808277 | MGnify/ENA primary metagenome ERZ808277 (study PRJEB31516, sample SAMN03275599) | gut metagenome | biome: mammalia-associated habitat; material: feces | host: Papio cynocephalus | place: Kenya | collected 2012-07-17 ... | reverse complement strand
TAAAAAGATTTTCAAGTTCGTCAATCACAAGCATATCAATGTTCAAGAATGTAGAGCGCCATTCCTTTAGAAGCTTTGAAGGGCTGAACATTTCTCTACCGTGTTTTGACGTTTCTTCTTCGTGGGCTATTTCGTGTTCATCAGACGTTTCGGCAGTGCCCACTCTGCTACCGATGTCCTTTGTGTTTACCTTACCGTTATAGCTTTCATTAGCAGAGCCTGTTGTATCTCGCTTGTTGGTGTGCGTTGTTTCTCCGCTTTCCGTGTTGGTGTCAGCTGTAGTTTCTTTGCCGACTGTCTTACGGTTTCCAGTCTTGCTTTCCGTTGTGACAATGTCTCTGTCTACAACTACAGTTCCCGTGTGGTCTGTTGTCTCGTCACGGTCAATGGTATTGTTGTTAGTTTTGCTTCCACTATTAGTTGTAGCTGTAGTTGCCGCACCGTTTGAATAAATAGGATTGCCATCACTATCTGTTCCGCTTTGATATGTCTGTGGTAAATCCCAATAGTTTTGATTGTCGGAAGTTGTTTCTCTTAGATTGTCACTTTCGTCAATGTGCGTTTTATCTTTAAGTGCGTTAGTTGTAGTTTCGTCAAGCGTTTCAGTGCCTGTTGTCTTTTCCGTTGTATCCGTATTGTCAGTGTTATCCTTTGTAACGCTGCGCGTATCCACTTTGCCAAACTTATCTGTGAGCGCGTTGTTTTCATCCTCACGGCTGCCGCTTTCCGTGTGGTGACTTTCCGCACTTTCATTTGTATTAGCAGTTTGTTCACCTGTGTTTGTAACGCGTCTCGCGCTTTCGCTGTCCTTGTGCTTTGCCTTGCTCTCAATGCTTACGGTTTCAAACGGGTCAAACTCTTTCATTGCTGAAACATAAAGCTGATTGTAGTAGGGCATTATCTCATTCATTCTGCGTTCAAGGTATCTGCTAAACCTTTGCGGTTCGGGGCAGCATATCTCTCGCGTAAAATAATGGTCAATGATTTTGTCATTAAGCACAGGACGATAGCGCTCATCAAATATGGGATAATTGTCAAGCGGGATGTGATATCCCGCATTGACCAATTCGCCCAGTTCCATTGTGTATTCTGCCATTGGTTACCTCACAATGATAACGTTTCCGTCAACCTCGATTTTGTCTCCTACTTTGATATGAGCATAGAGCCATTTCATAGCATTGCCATGTGCGCTGAGAATAAAGCCGTTAGAAGGAACTGCATTGTCAGATATGCCATAAGCAATTGACTTAACTATTCCGTTGATAACAAGAGCTTCGACGCCATGTTTGTTCGTGCCTGTTGATTTAACCCCGCGATACATGATGAGTTCATTTGCATGACGTGCCGTGTTAATGCCGTCAAGTGTCTTGTGGACATCTGTGTTAAAGTAAACTCTGCCGTTTTCAATCCACATTCTGTACCCCTCTTTAAGAGGATAAATGAATTTAACGGCTTCACCGTGTGCGGAATATACCCGCCCGCTTTCGGGAATTTTCATACCGCCCTTGCCGTAGACACTATCACAAATAGCGACACCGTTTCTGTCGCAAGCTATCTCGCACCCATAGCGATTGGTCGGGGCTTTTTTGTTCGGTGCTGTGTAGACACAAAGAGCATTTTCAGAACGACTGACATTGAAGCCTTTGTAGTATCCCCTTGCGCCCGTCATGTTGTTTATCTCATTTGCGCTGTGGATTATTTTATCCATGTTTTTGAGCAAATACTGCCCTGGGCATTTCGTTGCAGCATACATCTTATGCCAACATACATTCTGCCCCTTAACAAGAGTACCGAGTTTGTAGCGCCTTGCGATATCAGCAATAAGCTGAATGAGACTTGTCAGCGCCTTGTCTGAAATTGTCCACGGGTCTGTGTTTATGCTGTTGGAAACTTCGATTGTTATTGCATACTTGTCAATTTCGTATCCGCCAGTTGCACCGCTGCAAAGTTCCTCAGGCACATATCCCGCAATTGTTCCGTCATAGCCTATACCGTAGTTAGATGAAGCATAGCGTGCGGGGTTCTGAAAACTCTCTCCACAGCGTTTAGCTGTCCATACCGCAGCCATGTGGTGAATTATGATTTTGTTCACGTAGCCACTGCCACGGTCTCCGTAATAATTGTTTCGGTGTGCGGGATAAAATTCTTTGCAGAGACTACTCCACATCTGCGCCACCTGCCTGTTTCTGAATGTTCATCAGAACTGCGATAACGACTGTACAGCCGAACTGTATAGCTGCCGTTATCAGACTTTCCTTTGAGAAGTCTGCGCCGATAGCTGTTATAAAAGCTGCGGCAGCACCCGCTGCACTCTGTATCAGCGTTCGGAGTATTCTCTTTCCGTCAAGTTTCATGCCTTATCCCTCCTATTTAGTAAATCATCGACGCGCTGTTCAAGTTTGAAAACGCGCTCAATTATGGTATTGTGTTTATCAACCTTTTTTTCCAACTGCTGTATTCGATATGTTGTTAGTTTATTTGCTGCAATAATGGAGCAAACAGATATCACCAATTGAGCAGCTAAAGCAAAATAATCATTCATATGTTCCCCCCCAAAGGTGCGTTCGCTGTAGTGCTGTCACTTTCGATATTGAATGTGGCAAGCTGCTGACGGAAGTCTACCTCAATGTTCGTGCCAAACATAGCATTGATTTTCTCTGCTGCTTCGCGCCGAGCATTAAGCATTACATAGCGCTGTGCCTGTACACCGCCAAGATTGCTCATTACTTCGGACTGAATAAGGCGCTCGGCTTTTTCGGTGCTACCGTTCTCCACTCCCAAGAATGTCATAGCTTCATTCCATATCTGTTTTTTCAACTCGTTCATATCCAGTGCAGAAAATTCAGCCCGTGTATCAAGGACACCAATTTCAAATGGTGCTGTACTTTTGCGCGGAAGAATGATAAGCTCGTCATTGTTCTGCATTTTGCGATAGACAGTTTTGACTGTTGTTTGTTCTTCCTCTGAGCACGTGATAGCAATTGGCGTTTTCTGTGCTTTCACGTTAACATCCATAGAACGTTCAAGTTCATAGAGTCTCCGTGCGTAAAGCTGAATAGTCATTGCTGTGGGAATGTGAAGATAGTTATTGAAAATAAGAACGCTATCCTTTTCTGTTCGCGCGGCTTGATAACCGTTAACAGAATAAGCCCGCCTGTAAATTGGGATGCGATATACATTTAACCGCCCTGCTACCATACATTCCAAACACAGGTCTCCGATAGTTTCATCGTTAAAATACAGAGCATAACCGTTATCAAACAATGCAAGCTCCAAGAAGCGCGGGTCAATTGTATCGGGCAAATTCTTCCACTCAAACATATTCAAGGCAAGGTTCTTTAAGCGCATGAAATAATCAAGATATGTCTGCGTATTCAGCGCATTTGTTTCCCATTCCTTACGGTAACGTGTGAATTCATAATTATAGTATCTCATGTGTTATCTGTCACCACCGTTCCGATTTTAGAAGTATCGTGCCAAAGGCGAACACCCTTGTCAAAAATCTTTTTAATGTTTGACGCACTATCCGCAGGGCATGAAGAAGCTGAGAAAATGCAGCCGTCTGTTTGTACGTAGTTGAAAACTGAACGTTTGTTTGAATACAAACCATTTGGTACACGACACCCGTCTGTGGCGTACCCGTAGTATGTGAAGAATTCATCAATGTCTTTTGCTTCGTCTGCGGTTATTGCATTATACCCATATGACAGCCCGCATTTATTGTTTGTCAGCGCAGCTTGTATTGCGCCATTGCTATCACCTGATATTGATTGCACCCGCTGCGGGTTCACTCCTGCTTTAATTACATTAGCACCTGTTGTAGCTATTCCCGCAGCAGCGCCCACTCCCGCACCGATAGCTCCACCTGTGCCAAAACCACTTACCGCACCACGAATTGTGTTAAGCAATCCCGTAAGAGCAGTTGTTGATAAATCTGTAAAGTATGATGAACCGCCAAATGGTACGCTTGTCCCTGTATTGATTACAATCGCATATGGTGTACCTGTGTGCATATTAACATCAAGCCCATAATAACTTGTTGGATAACCAAACCAAAGCCACGGATAGCCGCCACTTGTAAATTTTATCGTTGGTGTTTCAGAGGAAAATCCCTCAACATCATAGCTTTGCGTTGTGTTGTCAGAGCCAATTATTTTTAGTGAAAAAAATTGTTTGGTGAAAAGCTTTTTATTTTTTACCTGAGAATACCCATAATTGTTAGCTTTAGTCGGAGCAAATTTGAAAGTGCTCATTGGAAATTGCACTGACTGTTCAGCCGATAACGGGGCATAACATATCTTTGCAACAATACCCGATAAGGCTTTAGCTTCGACAAATTGAGCTTGTGCTGTGTTTACATTGGTCTCTCCAAAAATACATCCGATATTCTGCTTAAAAGCGTTATTTACTGATGTGGGTGAGGTAGAGCCAGACGGGTCAGTTGTTGTCAATAGTGCAACATCTGTGGGAGTAAAGTATTCACCAGTTTTAGTAAAAAGCTTTTCAGAATTAAAGGGTTCTGCAACAAGATTAGCACCGATTTTATCATCGCTTGCTTTAATATGCTCCCGCTTCAAGGGACACGCACCAACAGTAAAATCAAACTGCCATGTCTGCATATCGTCTATCTGATATGATATTTCAGTTGCGTTGTCTGACAGTGGATTTACTGCCTCAACGAAAGCATAAAACCACTTAGTGGAATAGCTCGTATTTTGAAACATGAGATAGTTTGCAGTGTGCAATTCAGCAGCGTTGGTCGGTACACGAATAGTAGAAGCGGTTCGCGGGCTTCCTGTGTTGCCCTGTGCGCTCTGCGGGACAGAAGTGTTTACTCGCATGAATGAAACTTTGCTGTATGTTTTCAGCGTAAAACCTTTGAAGAAACTCTCCTGTGCTCCCGCGCTTGCAAACCACGGCACGTCTGTTTGTGTTGGGTCAACAGGAACGCCGCTAAGCACTATAACTTTTCCGTTAGGTTCTACCCACATCGAAACACCACCTTTGCAAATGGGGAGCAATGCTCCCCATGATTATGAAACGGTAACACTCTTTGTCTGCTTCTTTGTCGGGTCAAAGACAGACGTTGCAGTAATCGTCGCTTCGCCTGCAACAGTGAATTTAATTGTGCCGTCAGAGATAGGAAGAACAGTGCCGTCCTCCATTGCAGCAGTCCATATAACGGAAGTGTCTGCATAAGCAGTGGACGTTGCTACACAAGCATAAGTCTTACTGTCGCCAACATTAGCAGTTGCGTCACCGCTAATAGCACCAAGTGTTACAGTAGGCGTGTCTTTGGTAAACAGCACGGCGTTTGCAAAGGGTGATGTGGACATAATCTTCCAAACGTGATAGAAGTAGTTCCAATACAGACCCTGCGAGTTATACTGTTCCGTGGTCTTAATGAGCTTATCAAATACCATGAAGTATGTCTCGTCAATGAGTGCTGCATATACGCCAGTCAGACCCGTAAACTCATCAATCAGCACACGCCTGCCCATGAACTCTGCTTTGCTCATGTTAAACGCGCTTGCAAGAACTTCAACGTCAATGGTCGCGTCGAGTTCTGCGTCAATCAGAAGAATCTGTTCGTCCTTCTTAGAATGAGTAGGAACGCCGACATAGTTGTAGCGTGTAGACATGAATTCAAGCTGATTAGATATCTGCTTGATTTTGGTCACAATAGTCTTTGCATTGGCTGCCGTAATTTCACCGACACCGATAGGATAAAATTTGCCGTCCTCTGCGTCATTTGCGATAAGCTGCTTCATGGTAAGGAACTCGTCAAGCTCTGCGGATGTATACAGAGTATCGACAATTCTTCCGATAAGGTCAAGCAGACCATTAGCAGACAGGAAAGCCGTAGTCAGCTGCTCCTCAGATATAGTTACCTTGTAGAAGTTACGGAGATTTACCTTGTGGAAAGCTGCGGCAACATCAGGAATAGCGCGTTTGAATACTTCCTTTTCAGCCACAGCAGGGTCAAATTCCTGAGCCTTGATAAGCATTACAAATGCTTCCTCTACACTCTCACCGTATTCAAGCATACCGCGTTTAAATTCACGGAGAGGATTAAGATACGACTTAGAACTGATAAGCACCAGTGCGATACGGTTTATCAGCGCGTCAAGGAATTCATTTGTCGTTGCCTGAAATGAAAGAATGGACTGACCAGTTTCCTTGATGTTTTCCTGTGTTGCTATCGGCACACGCTCCTGATAATTAAGAGAAGCATGGTCACGAATGGTATTAAGCAGCGCTGCACTGTTAGTGTTGAGCGTTACTGTTTTGGGAATAGTAGGCATTTAAACCTCCTTAAATAAATCATCAAAATTTATAGTATCCGACGATGACGCGGCATTGTCACTGTCGTTGCTATTGCTTTCATTGCTTCCATTAAAGAAGCGTTCACGGTAACGTGTACGCATTTCGTCATATTTATCTTTCCATGTCGTACCGTCCTTGTCTTTTACATCAGCGTCTGTATACTGCGGCGCAACATTCGCCTGTTCATAAGCTGTCTGTAATTCTCCGAGTGCTTCGGTAATTGCTTCGCTGTCACCGCCCATAGCTGAAATGGACTGCAAGCGTTCGCGGAATTCATCATTAGTCATTATCCGCACAAGCGGACTATTTCCATACCTGCGCTTTTTATCTCTGCTGTTTCAAAACGGCAGCAGCCATTTCGGTAAGCGCGCACAAATATAGATTTAAATAGTCCACGGTCTCCTTTCACAAGCATTGTATTGACGCTCATATCGTCGTTTGTAACTGAATAAGAAAAAACATTCGGGACAGTATCTTTTGACAGATAAACAATTCCCGTAGTATTGTCTCGCCATACACCATATACTTTGCCACGATAGCGTAGCGTAAAGCAACAAATACTGCGCGCTGTTTTCTTTTCAATAAATACTGGACTGTCCCTTAAAAATTCATTACCAATTGCATAGTTGCCATACGGTGTTCCTGCAATAAGCTGTCCGAAACGGGTCTTGTTCATATGGTCAGTGTACTCATTGTCTTTAACCATTTGCACAAGTATGTCGCCGTTTCGCCGAAACTCTGATTGATAAGGAATTTCCAGTTTGAAATAAGTAAAGTAGGGATTGAAAGCTGAAAGTGCATTTGAAAGAAACCACACTTTAACTGTTCTGTCGCGGGCTATCGTCGAATAAAGCTCCAAGAAGTTAGTCACTTCATCAGGCAGATAGTGATGATAACCAGTGTCAAGAATAAATTCATCAAAGATGATTTTATTTACGCGCGGGAACGGGGAAGATTTTTCAATCTTAGCCGTCGAAAGTGGGACGGCATACCCCGCTGCGCGACTGTCGATATAGAATACACTTTGATTTACCTTAAATTCATGGTCAGGATATTTATCTTCTATATCTTCAAAAAATTTTTTCAGCTTTACTTCGCGCAGTTCTGATTTGAAACGCCGAACATAAACAAACTGCGCGCCCGTTTTAATGTAGTCTTTAATAGCTGCGTCCTTTGTGCCATAGGATTTACCCACACCACGTGCGCCCAATATAAAATTAAACAAGCAGTCATAGCTTGCTGGTCTGTTAATGTCCCAATACATAAAGAAAAGCGGTGCGCGTTGCAATACGGATAACTAATCCAAAAGTTCGAGAGCAGCATATTTCAGCCGTAGTTCCTCGCGCAACTGCACAGCGTTTACGCACACCACCTTTCTATGTATACATTTTACCACACTAACTTGATAAACTCAACCCTGTATTGCATGAAATTGTGAACAAATTGTTAACAATACTTTTTCATGTTTGCCTGATAAGTGGGGCATTTTTTGCAGCCATGATTTGAGCAGCAATGCACTTTAAAATGTTCGTGCCATTCTTCGGAACGTCTGAAATTATGATGTACACTTGTACGCTGCGACTCGTCTTTGGAAAGAGGATTTTCACAGCTTATTGTGTAGATAGCATTTGCAGTTTTCTTTGCTCCCCTGTAAAATGGGCAGTATGCAAGTACGTCATCCTGATTCGTCATTTAATAGTGTGTTCTCCTTTCTCTAAAATTACGCCACCGCGCACTCTCTTTTGTTTTAACTTACCGTCATAAACTGAGCCGACATGGAAATTTTCCCACGTTACGTGTTCATGACAGGCATAAGGCATACCCGCACACGTAACCGTCAGCTTCCCTTCGCTTTCCTCAATATATGTTTTCTGCTTCAAAAATCTTGCACGTGTAAATGTGCTTTCATGCTTCCACGCGCCAAGCTTAGTCGGAGATATGTCAAGGTTGTCGGGAATTTCCGTACCGATTAGATGTAAGCTGTCTGTGTCTGCGTATAGGAATCTATCATATACAGCTTGTGCTGAACGTATTGTTTTGTTTCTTGCCCATGCTGTAATGAAAGTTCCAACAGGTATGTAAACAGGGTTTCTTGCTTCTTCGGGAAGCAACTTATAGCGCACCATGCCGTCCTCATCAAGCACAGGCATTTTGCTTTGCCCGACTGGATTTGTTGCAAACTTGCCGTAAAGATTATTTAGCATTAGCTTTGCAATTTGTCGCATACCTTTGTTGCCGTCAAGTGTTGCCTTAACTTTCACCGCATTCCACTTGTCAATGTATTCTTTGAAAGCATTGTCACAAGAACGGAACTTGTATCCGCCAATGTATTCAATGTAGATTATATTGTACTGCTCTTTCAGCAGCTGTAAATCCACACTTGTCAAGTTCAGTGTTACAACTTCGTCCTTTGTGTCTGTGATGTATTCGTTGGGTTGGAAAAGCAAAGTATTTTTTATTTGTATTGTTGGTATGTGTCCCTCTTTGAGATAAAATATTGCCCGTATGCCCTGCACATAGAGAGGATAATCATCGTCCTGTTTATATTCACCCTCAAACCTAACGCCGTCACCGTAAGGCATAGGGCATTCATACATGACGGAGGGATAAAGGGAATTAACATCAAGGACGATACCCTCGGGAATGTCTTTCCCTTGAAACTTAGGATTACAATAGGTGAAACCGCCACGATAAGAGGAACGTATCTTATCGTCATATTCAGGTGTCGGAAAAGTATGCTCAAAGCGTTTCTTACCGTACAGTTTTTTAAAATCTGTAAGCGCGTTACTTCCGATTGTCATTTTCACAAGCCCTGCGTCACGCATAAGACGTAAAGCCTTTGCCATTATCTCAACGTCGTTTCGGATGTAGTCTATTTCGTGCTGTGTCAGTTGGTGTCCGACTTCGCGAAACGTTTCGTAGTCCAATTCAAGTTTTGATATCGGCAAGTCAAATGTCTTTGCGACTTGTGCCACACTAAACGGCAGCAGCTTTAGACTGTCCTGTATTTTTGTTGTGTGGCGAACGCCTTTGATAATAGAGTGACAAAGCTCAATACTGTACCACACACCCATATCACTTATCAAGGTAGTAAATGTGTTTGCTTCCATATCTCTTGTGTTCTTTACCCACTTCCAACCGTTACGCAGTAAATAGTTGACTATAAAATCACCGTCAAACTTTAGGTTATGGAAAAAGAACGTGTAGTTATCTTCGGCGCAGTGTTCTATAAAACTTTCAATCGAATTACCATAGAGAAAAACATCGTCGTTAACACCGTAAGTCGCCCATGCCCATACACGGCAGTCACTTTCCTTTGTCGTAGTTTCAAAATCTACCGTGCAGACAGTGCGCTTTATTTGTCAACCAACTTTTTTGTTCTTCTCTTTTTCTTGCGTTTCTTCTTTTGATGTTCGGGAGGCTCATGCGTCGTAGGCATTTTGAGTTTAAGTTTGGGCGTTGCTTTCGCTGGCTGCTTCGGAGTTTTCTTTTCAGGCTGCTTCGGGCTTTCTTTCTTTGCTTTTGCACCGTTTGCACTCGCTTGTTTCTCAGCTTTCTTGACTGATTTATCAAGTTCTTTTGCCTGTTGTTTATAAAGCTCCGCAGTATGCAACTGTCCAAGCAAGCTGTCAACACTGGCTTTGAGCTTTGTCAAACGGGCTTGTACTCCTTCGCCGCCGTAGATAAAGTCAAAATCAAGATACAAGTCACCGTCGATGTAAGCTTGCAACAAATCGCTTGCAGGAATGGCTTCAATGCCCTCATAGACTGCCTTGTAAAGCTTAGGGTCTCCCTCTTTTTTGAGTTCGTTTTCAATAGCATGCAACATATTCCGCTTGTATTGCTCCTCATACCCACTGACAGAATACAGCGCAGCTTCTTCAAGTCTCTTTGCAAACAGTCCAAAGTCTTGTACTTGTGTTCGCATGTCCATTCGGTTAGCAAGTCCTATGCCTGTATTTGATATTTGCCTATTTGTTGCCGTGTCAGTGCCGATACCATAACGGTGTCGCAGTTGCCCACGTGTTCGGTTTACTCTTGTTATGTTTTCTTTGGCACGTTCAAACGTGTTCTTCTCATAGACTCTGCCGTTTTCATCAATGTATTCATTTTCGCTTTCGGCAAAGTTTTCAAAATATTCAAGAGCATTTTCGACAGACTTCATCGTTGCCCCGCGCTCTTGTAGATTTTCGATGTAATCCTCTGCCTTGATTTTCTTCAGTGGGGTGTAGTCCTCACCGTATAGCTCTCTGCCCTCTTTGTTCTTTTCTTTAACTACCTTGTTATAGTTCTCTATCGCTTCACGTAGATGTTCGCGCGATACACCATAGAGAGATACGAAACTTTGGTCAGTAAAATCTTCCAACACATCACACCCTTTCAAGGGGAGTGGGGAAGTTATCCCCACTCTTAACAAAATCATACAAGCTTAAGCGAAAGCATTTTGCGTGTGCCTTTGCTAATCTGCATAACCTTTACTTTAATGGGCTTATCCCATGTCGGCTGACCGTAAATGCTCATGAGCTTTTTCATTGCTGAATAGATACCGAGCGAAACAGAAGCATAAGACTTGCCCTTATCATCAATCAGCACTATGCGCGGACACACCGATACTTCGCCTGTCTCCTGATTGACACACTGCACAACTTCACAGAACAAGTCTTTGACCGCTATGGTCTCATTGATGTGGTCAGCAATACGTTCATCGGGATTGTTCATTGCGTTGAACAACGTTGCTTTTTCTTCGGGTGTGTCTGCTACCATTGAGCAATAAGAGCTTGTCGCTGTGGTAAGGTCGGCAATGTAATGCTCGCCGTTGTCTCCGTAAAGTGCTACTGCGTTCATGTTGTTTTCCATAATCTGTAATCCTCCTTAAATTATATGCGCTCTGCGCCTGCGATGAAGTCCTCTATGCTCATTGCATAAAGTGCTGTGTCAGTCCTAATGGTGTCTTTGAGTATCTTTGCGTCAGGTCTGACTTTGCGGACAGCTTTTTCAAGCTTTCCGTAGTCCTCAAACTCGCCGTCAAGGATTATAATATCCTCACGCATGGCAAGCTTGCCGTCTGTGTCGGTATCAACATATGCGATACCAACCTCTGTGATTGTGATAGTGCGAGTGATTTTTGTAGCCATTTTAGCTACCTCCTTAAATTTATTTATGTTTAACGCTGTGCGTTAACACCAAAGATTATTTTTGACAGCGTAAAGCCGTCTGCAATTAAGTCCGCAAGTGTTGGACTGTCATCCGGCATATACAGATTGAGTGAGAGCTTTTCAACGCCTTTACACAAAGCTTTGTTAAGGGCTGTCACCTGTGCTGCGCACTCAACCTGTAAGCCGTCTATGTTTTTGAGTATTATCAATGCTTTCATGACCATGTGCCAAAAGCAAGGGCATATATGCCGTAGAATACTGCTGTAGCTAAAAGCCCGTAGGCTATCATAGCCAACGACATTAAAAATTTTTTCAAGGCAATACCTCCGCAAACTGTACAAATCGACTGTTTGGATAAAAACTATTCAAATCGTCCACGCCGTTTGGCACTGTCCAAACGCCGCCCAGTTCGTCACAGACATAACGGTCATAGACATAGTAATACTTGCCACGTTTCCACAATGCGCAACCGACCCCAACGTTTTTAAACATAGTTGACGGAAATGTTGCTCTAAAATTCTCAGGCGGTAAAATATATTCTGACTTTGAACGGGCGTGAAATACCTCTACTTCGGAAGCCATACAGCGCATGACGAAACAAATATCATCTTGCTGGATATTTGTGCCACTATAACAGTTATTTGCGCGCACGCCTTGCCGCGGTTTAAACGGCGGGACGTTGCCAAGCTCCTCAAACGTCAGAGAATATGTCCCTCCGTCAAGATGAACTACATAATGTTTTGCCATGTTTGCCTCCTTATATCACAGCCCTAAACTCTAATATCCCGTAGTAGATAATGTTGCAATATATGTCATTGACATCTTTCGTTTCCAACTTTGCATAAGTGCGCAGAGCAATCTGTATTGCCACTTTTCTGACGAGCGCGGGTATATCCGCACATCGTACTTCTTCGTTTCCCCATTCGGGCACATCAGGCATTTGATAGCCGTAAAACATACAGCATTCGTGCAGTTCGCGGTAGTTTATCCACGCCCATGTGTTAAATTCTGCTGCTTTTCTAGTTAACATCGTCATATCCTCCCGTTATCTGTATAGCTGCTACAATCCCAATGCGCTCCTTTAAGCGTTCAACTTCTTCTTCAAGCTTTGCAAGCCGACCATACATTTCTCCAAGGTCAAGCATTTTGTCTGTTGCGTTTCGATAAACTGGTATTGACTGTTTCATGATTTTCCTTTCTTGCCTATCTCGTCAGTGAGCGGCGGCAACCCGCCCAGACGGGCAAAGCCCGTTTCGATTATTTTACCCAGTATTCGCAATATACATACTGCGTTGTGTCCCAACGGGGTCTAAGTATGATAAACCCCATACCAAAACGCCCTTTATAATCTTCACACCTACATGAGAGCTTGCGCGATACATAGCCGCATTTAGTTGCTATGTGGTGTAGGTGCAGCCCGTGATAACGTTGTAGGATTTTGACAAGTTCGTCATAGTCATAATCTGCCAAAAAGGTGGTGAAACTGTGGAGTGCAATTTGTGTTTTTTTCATTTATTTTTTCCTCTCTGCCCGTGTAACCGTTAGCGCAGTTTTAATTTTTTCAAATCTCTCTTTTTGTTATCTCTTCAAAATCATTATACCCAAGCATTTGTGCAATTTCGTCACATTCAAACCAGAAAAAATCATTTAACTGCGTTTCGGTCATTCCGTCGGGATAGCATTCTTCAAGGAATGAAAGCACTGTTTCAACTTCGTCATTAGTCAAATATTTAACGGTGTCCGCGCCTCCGCTCCAAAATTCAAAATCAGAAGCGGCGTTTATTTCTTTTGTAATTTTCATAGTTTTCTCCTTTAATTAAATTTTAATTTTCCGAAATATAGCGGGACACCTCTCTTTCTTTAATATTTAATTGTGTCGATAATTTCAGGTGTTTCGCAGCTTTCAAACATTATTTTGTTGCTTGTGCAATCTTGTATAATATTGCAATTATGTTCATATGCCCACTTAAAATGCGAGTATGCAAGGTTTTGATATTGAGCATACCACCCAATATGCTTGCGCGTTGTCATACTATAAAGCCCGTTTATCTTGTGTCGTACATACTTGCCCACGGGATTATATTTTGACTCTATAACAATTGTGTCATAGCTCTGTAGATATTCTGTGTCGTTTGCTATATCTGTAATTAAATACGCTTGCGCATTTCCATGCCCGTCAAATTTTGTTCTTGTCATGTTTTTGCTGTCCCGCTGTATTTCGGAAAATTCCGCACGGTTTAGTCAGTTCCTTGCCGTTTGTCCCTAACGACAGTTTAGCATAGCCCGAAATCGCTCCGAACGTGTATCACGCTAAACCGTGCGGTTATATAATTGTCAAAGAGCGATGCGCTCAGGCGTTGCGGACACGTTACACGCTGTCACGGCTTGCCGCCCTTGCATATACTATTATACGCTTGCGAATCCGCAATGTCAAACATTTTCGTTCGTCATTTTGAACAAAGTTTTTTGTGCATTTTGCTGATCGGTACGTATATCGGTATGCGCTCAGGCGTTGCGGACACGTTACACGCTGTCACGGCTTGCCGCCCTTGCA
>ERZ808277.384-NODE-384-length-14049-cov-4.245319_pt1 | contig 14049 bp, 18 predicted proteins | sample MGYA00521240_ERZ808277 | MGnify/ENA primary metagenome ERZ808277 (study PRJEB31516, sample SAMN03275599) | gut metagenome | biome: mammalia-associated habitat; material: feces | host: Papio cynocephalus | place: Kenya | collected 2012-07-17 ... | reverse complement strand
AGTTTCCCGCACTGCGGGCAAGTTGCTGTTTTATAGAAAATTACTCTATTCATAATTTCTACTCCTTTCCAAAATTACCCACGGAAGACCCGCACCCGCCAGCCCACGCCGATACTAAAACCGCCGCTTCACCGCGCCCACCCACTTCCACAACGAAAGCTACTTAGCCGATGATAATCACATTGAAGTAGATACTCGCATCAGGGATACTATCGGCAGTAAACGTCAGCGTACCAGCAGCCTGTGCAGTGCACCGCACATTGTTCTCCTGCGACTTTGCCCAACCGGTAGCACTGGGGCTGGTCACAATATTGTTAGTAGCGGTCACTCCACCAACAGCCACAGTCTGCACATACGTCTCACCACTCTGCGTCCAGTTGCCATTATTCAGCAACACCGAACTCCCAGTGCTCTTGACCGCACCATCCTCTCTGCTCATGAAATACGCAGCGTCATGCCCCTGCAACGTATCCGCGTCAATCTCCGTACCGCCACCAGCGGGCGCAGTCGTGAACACTGTCAGCAGTGTACCGGTCAGAACCGCCAGCACATTGCTGTTAATCTTCCACGCGCCACCCGGCAGCGTCTCACCAGTCGGCAGCAGAGTAGACACCTGAACACCATCCACGGTACAGGTATCGCCCTGCGCCCAGTCACTGGTAGCCACGAATCGGATAACAGCCGCGCCGGGAGTGTTTCTGGTGATAGCGTGAACCGTACCACTCTTAACCTCGGTAGCCAGCTGCACGCCAGCGTCACGGTTCTTACCCATGTTGGTATCAATACTTTGAATGTTCTGCGCTTCAACAGTCAGGGGATTGAAGATATCGCTGCCCTCATACTGCTTGAAACCATAGTTAGTTGTAGTTTTCATTGATTAGTTACCTCCTCCATTCTTGTAGTCTCTAATCATCGTGTACGCAGCTTCATTGGTGACAGTGGCTTTGAGCGTATACTTCACACCCTCTGCCGTGTTCTCAATGGTAGCTTTGTACGCAATTTTATTGTGTTGGCAGTAGTTGATAAGCTGAGTGCAACTCTCCATCGAGTTACCCTTGAAATCCAACTCACATACTGCTGTCAACCATGCGTCAATAAACATAGTTTACCTCCTTATTCCTGTGCAAAGATATTCTTACCATTATTCACCAACTGCGTACAAGTGGCATTGTAAGAAATAACCTTGTTGACAGTTCTGTTCGCGGTGACGATACCGTCAACTTTGATAGCCTCGGTCATGTGCAGACTGGACAGATAATCAATCATATCCTGAATGCTCTCACGTTCACCAGTAAACGGGTTGAGCACAGTCACGCTGATAACCTGCTGACTAATCTGCTCAAGCAGCCAGTCATTGTTCTGAGCAATCTTAGTATCCGTGTACGCGCGACCGCCAGCTATCTCGTTGTCCTGTCGCTGAAAGTTATCGTCCATCTGGTTCTGGAAGCCCTGCAACGCACCAGTGACGTTATCCACGAACTGGTTATAGTCATTGGTCAGCTGCTGCAAAGCCTGTTCATACTGACGGATACTTTTCTCAATCTCTCCATCGGTATACGCCTTAGACGCACCCAACACCTGGTCAGAGAAGTTATTGACTTGCTCCACCAGCTCATTGGTCTTGGCGATAATCTCACCCATTGCGTCCTGATAACTCAGAGCGTCAGTGTACACCGTAGGCAAAATCTTCTGGATACGGATACAAATCGGCTCAATGTTACCCTGCAAGTTGTTGTAATCAGCCATTGTGTTTCACCTCCTATCTAACAAAATCCTCCGTTGTCTTGATAAAGGCATTGTACCCATCGGCGATAGCCTTACGCATATACGCCTCAGCGTTTGCCTTTACCTTAAACGCACCAATCTGTACATAGTACAGCGTTTCCTCTGGTTCCTCGGGTTTATCCTCAGGCGGCTCTACGAAGGGAACCTCAAGATAATTGCAGATACCCAGAGCGATTGCCTCGCCAATCTCTACGATATGGGAAGTAATCCACTCAGCACCCTCTTTGCAATCGTGATATTCACATTCACAGTAGGCGCACAGCCCGTTACTGTTCTTCATCTCATACCACGTCTTGTTCTGAGGAATACCACCCTTACCCACAGCAGCTCCGGGAATATCCACAATGGCATTGTAGATAGAGGTAGCCAGCACCTTACCCTTCTCCGTGCCGTAGTTGTAGATGTTCGTGCCACGCCGGGTAGAGTTCTCCAACCCAGTAGCATTGGTGTGGATAGGAACATACAGCATATCTTCCTTGAGGTCACGCACCATAGCGTTCGCTTCATCGATACGCGCATACATACTATCGCTGCTTGGCAACACAGCTTTTACATGAGAGCGCAGCAGAGCGCCATACGCAGCCTGTGCAATCTGCTCACACCAGTAACACTCGTTATGATTATTACCATAGTAGGTGTTACCAATCTGATTGCTGGGACTAAGATAAACGAACATATATCCTCCTTAGTCTAACAGGCAGAAGAACAAAGGCTCCAATTCGTCCATCAGCCTGAGGTCAATGTTAACCAGCTTGTCGATGTACTCTCTCAGCAAAGCAGAGTAGGAACCAGTGCCCTGCTTACCAGTAACCCGTTCAACGTAGTTTGCCGTGGAATTGCCGGAACTGTTAGAGGTAGCATCGTTAGCCTGTGCCGTGGTGAGGTACTTCCCATCTACCACATTCTGGATAGAACCCTGAGGTGTCTCGCTGTACTTGTTAAGGCTATTGCCGGAACTGGTACTGCTGTCAGTAGACTGCCCATCATGCGTTCTGGTGATATCCACATCGAACAGAGGATTGAACTCCTGAGACACAGCCGCATACATTTTATTGTATACAGGCATTAGCTCGTTCATGTAGGTATCCAGTCTCAGTCTCCACAGTCCGACAGTCTCATGGGCAATCTCCCTAAGGTAGAAGTGCTTTAGGATTTTGGTTTCCAGAGTGAGGCGGTAGCTTTCATCCCAAATCGGGAAGTCCATGAAAATCTTAGGCGCGGCGGCAGCTACAACCTTATTCACATCATCTGCTCCTACGCTATTCACCAGCCCTGCGTAGCTCTCACAGATATACCGCACCTGAGTAGTGTAGTTACTCAAAAGGCTTCACCTCTTTCTGTGCCCATTCGCACCACGGAATTCGGTATCCAGCGGCGTTGAGGTTACACGCAATGTTGTGCTGCTTGAAGCTGCACAGTGAACACTCCATAACTTGGCAGTACTGCGTCATGACTTCCTCAAAGAGTTCCTCATTCTTCAATAGAGCCTGTGCGTTCAATGTCATCTACGCTTTCCTCCTCCCCATCGTCTACCATGTTCAGGAAATCATCACGGTACTCCACAGAGATATTCAAGCCGAACATAGCGTTGATTTGTTCACACGCTTGCTTACGCATTTCCAGTCTGGAATATCTGCTTGCGATAGTGCCGCCTTGTGCCCTCGCCACTTCGTCAGTAATCATGCGCTCTTTCTTGACAGTGTTCACAGAACTGATACCAATTCTGGTTAGCGCTTCGTTCCATACCTGGGTCTTGAGCTCGTACAAGTCTTTGAACGTAGACGGAGCACCAGTGGTGAGTACATCAAACGCCCGGTCAAGGTCACTACCCTTAGTGGCATAGATAACGGGCTGATTGCCCTGCCACTTCATGTAGGCGTTTTCCAAACCCAACTGTTGGTCAGTTGTGGTGCGGATAAGGATAGGCGTTTTCTGCGCGTTGACGTTCACGTCAATAGCACGGTCAATGTTTACCAACTTAGCTGCAAAGAACTGTGCGTCAGGAACACTCGGGTATCTGAGATAGTTGTTGTAGATAATGACACTGTTGGTTTCGTTCAACTCATACTGGTAGCCGTTGACAGCATACGCCGTACGAATCTTAGGAACTCGGTACACGTTCAGCTGACCGCCGATTCTCGCCTGTAAGCACAGGAACTCATCCATGGCTTCATCCTTGAAGAATATGGCATAGCCCTCATTGAACAGTGTCATTTCCATGAACCGTGGGTCAATACCCTCCGGAAGATTGTGCCACTCAAACATGGTCATACCCAACTCAGATAGATGGTTGAAGTAGTGGTTGTAGGTGATATTGTTCATCACAGCACTATTCCAAAACTGGCTCATAATACCACCGAGGTTCTTTTTGCACTTGTTGTTCTTTCCCATAGTTTACCTCCTTTCTTAGTGTTATATTAACACCAGCGCTTACGCGTTGATGGGGTTGGTAAAGTCCCCATACTTACCTACCTTGGTAATGTCGTTCCAAAACGTAATACCGTTGTCATAGATAGCTTTGATGGCTTCTGCGTCAGAGGCGGGGATGGAGCCAGTGAATTCGCAACCCTTGGTTTTTACATAGTTCCAATTCGTTCTTGCACTTCTGTTGGGTACCTTAATGCGATTGCAAGGATAGCCGAACTTGCTCCAGAACTGGTCAATGATTTTAGCGTACTCTGCGCGAATGGTCATGTGCCCGTACCAGAAACCAAACGCATTTGCAGACCACAGAGTAGGCGTACTAACATCACCCATCGTAATAGGCGGTTTAGCTCTTTGGTCACGAAGCTTACCCGCTGTCTGCATAGCCGCACTTGCAAGACTACCGACACCACCGATAACACCTAACGCGGCGCGACCAGCGTCACCACCAGCGGCAGCACCAAACATACTGGTAATAGCAGAGATTACAGAGCTTCCCCAACCGGCGGTTTCCTGCCCTTGGTTCTGCGCCCACCACGCTTTGAAAGCGTCAATGTTGTATACACACATAGGGAACCCGCCGAGGGAAATTGCTTCGTTGTAGTTCAGCTGCTTTTCATCAGAGCCGCCGAGTGAAGTTCCTTTGTACTTGCTCGGAACCAGCAAAGAATCACCGCCCAGAGAACCGTTACCAATAACATACATATTACAGGTATTAGGCTCACTAAAATATTCATATGCCAGCTCTTTACCCGCACCGGTGTTGTTAGACACATACAGGAAATTGTAAGGGTATGTGAACAGCTTTTTATTCTTGGGAACATATCCGTCAATGTCAGAGTAGTTCTTCAATGGTGAAATCTGAGTGAATATAGCGTCAGGGTTGAACTTCCCGCTTGCCCCACCAGCCGCCGGAATAAGACGGTCAGGGCACATCACCATACCAACGATAGCGTCAGGAACACAAGTAGGGTTAGCTTCAATCCATGCGTTTACTTCCTGTGCAGTAGAGAACGTTAAACGTTTTGCACCGCAGTAAATGCCGCCGTAGTTGCCACCACTGACCGGAACAGCCTCACCACCGCTTTCTTCTGCACTGACATACATTAGAACTTTCAGGTCATTCTCAGCGCCCTGCCCAAACACACCGACACGTTGATAATCTCTAAAGATGTACTCGCCATGTTCGAGATTATCTTCCAGCAGATTATCCCCGACCACATCGGTACTACTATGCTCTCTCTCCACAAACACTGGGTCAAGACTGTAATCAAACAACCACGTCTGCATGATATCAATCTCATACCGGATAAGTGTGGTAGCTTCGTTCACATACTCCACATCAGTGACGAACGCATAGAACCATCTATCATACGTCATGGTATCACTGTTGTAGTTTCGGAACATCATGTAGTTGCAGTTCAGAACATTACCAACATTGGTAGCAATCTTGATATACCCTCTACCATGCCTCTGGTAGCTCTGATTGACAAAGGTCAAGTCACCGGAAGTGAAACTCTGAAACACGCTGGCCTGCTGTTCCTTAGAACTGAAAAGCACCGTATGCTGATAAGTCGGGTCAAGCGGGACATTCTTCATCAGATATACAGTGCTGTTAGGTTCAACATACATATTCTATTCCTCCTTTCTTCAAGATAGAGGGGAGAGATTTCTCCCTCCCCTCATAGGGAGTTCCTTACGCAGCGGTGATGGTGATGGTGCACTCGTCAGACTTCGTGCTATCGAACACAGAGGTAGCCTTGATAACGCAGCTACCAGCAGCAGCGTCAGCGGAAATCTTGACGTTACCAGCCTTGTCCACGGTGACAGTGGAAGCATAGGCAGCAGAGGTAACAGTCCAGTTGACCTCCTGAGAGGCAAAGCCAACAGTCACTACATCAGCGGACAGGCTCACACTCTGACCAGCCTTGGCGGCAACAGCGTCAGGGGACACGGTAACAGAAGTCACGCTGGGAGTCTGAGGCACATACACCACGGCGTTTTCGAAGGGAGAGCTGGAAAAGATTTTCCACACATGGTAAAAATAGTTCCAGTACAGGCCCTGACCGTTGTAGTTCTCAGTGAACTGCATCAGGTTATCATACACCATGAACCAGTCACGGCCCACAGACACAGCGGGGATAGCAGCCAGAGCTTCCAGCTCGGCAGAGCCAATCTCGGTGTAGGTGGGGTCATCCGCGAACAGCACGTTCAGACGGGCAATGTCCAGAGCGCCGAAGCTGTCAATGGTAACAACGTGACCCATGAAATCAGCCTTGTCCATGTTGAACGCAGCAGCCAGAGTGTTCACGTCAATGACGGCCTTAGCCTTAGCGGACATGATAAGGAACTGGTCATTGTAATCCGTGTGCTGGAACACGCCTGCGGGGTTGTACTCGGTGCTGGGGAACACCATCATATTGGAAGTCTCCTTGATGGTGGTGGTCACAGCGTTGGAGTTCGCAGCGGTGAGAGCGTCCACGGTAACGGGATGGAACTGACCAGCCAGAATTTTCTTCGCCAGCAGATACTTCATGGTGATGAACTCATCATAGTTAGCTGCGGTGTACATCTGGTCAACGATACCGGCAATCAGCTGAGAGATACCATCAGCGGACAGGAAAGCCTGACGCAGCTGTTCCTGCTGAATGGTGGCCTTGTAGAACTTCTGATAGTTCATGACGTGGAAAGCGGAACGAACGTCCGGGATTTCACGCTTGTAGACCTCAGTCTCAGCAACCTCAGGGTCATACTGGAAAGGCTTGGCAATGTTCACGAAGATTTCTTCGATAGTCTCACCATACTCCAGCATACCCTTCTTGAACATTTCCCAGGGGTTGGAGTACATCTTGCTCGTCAGAATGACACGACCGATACGGTTCACCAGCGCAGACAGAAACTCATTCTGAAGCTGGGGCATATCCATGATGATAGCACCAATCTCACGAATGTTGTCGGGGTCGCTGGTGGCGATGGGGACGTAGTTCTGATAGTTCACAGTAGCGCTGTTGCGGATAGCGTTCAGCACATCAATGGAACTGTTGGTCAGGGTTTTAATCTTGGGTTTAGTAGGCATATCTATATGTCTCCTTTCTTAGTTTTCGGTAAACAAATCGTTCACCTGAATAGTGGTAGCTCTGTCAGGCTCGACAGGCTGGGGGTCTTTCACTTCGGGCGGCAACTTTTCCTCATCCACACCAGAGAAGAAACGGTCACGGTAACGCTGTCTCCAACTCTTATCCAATTCGTCCTTGGCGGTGTTAGCTTCGCTGAGCTGCTGCTCAAGTTCAGTGATACGCTGAGAGTTACTGTCAGTCGCAAAGCCATCAAAGGTATCAGTCATATCCTCTACGAACTGCATAGCAATGTCAGAGGTGTCATCACCGATACGCGCCTTAATAGCTTCGAGAAACTGCTCACGGTTTAGCTTTGCCATAATGTTACACTCCTTTAATATATACGACGCATGATACGTCTACGCTTATTACCGCACATCATCCATACAGGTAAGCCCTTACGCTTCTCGGTTGGTGTAGGCGGTTCAGGACCGGGTCCGGGTGGTTCTTCGCCCGTGAAATAAGTATACCACTTGTTGGCTGCTGCTGCTCTCAGCGGCGCTTGTCCGTTGGGGTCTGCGGGGTGTTCGTAATACCAGCACCAATACTTGGCAAGAGTTGCCGGGTCTAAATCTGAGTTACAGAATTCAGCGAACGACATGGGCGGATTCTGCGGCGTTACACTTGGGTTCCTGAACCAGACTGCTGTCGGCTCATTCTGTAATTGCCACAGAATGAACTCAAGCTGTAAAGCACCTTTGTCCTGCCATCCGCTGTTAAAGTCAGCGGTAATGCCGTGGTCGTTCAACCAGCCGGTCAATTTCGTGTAGGGGGTCCATCCCGCTAAACCACAGCCGGGGTAGTAACCATGCTCTTCTTTAAAAGCTTCGGGGTCAGTGGCAAGGCTCTCCACGATACCGGGGTTAATTGTGGACTCATACTCGAAGTTAGCTATGATAGCACACGCAGCGTTGACAGAGAATGTTGCTGCCTGTATGCCACGCATCCATTCATAGATAAGGTCGGCGTTATTCTGCTGCTCAGATACAGTCAGGTATCTATTGCCATAGATAAAGCCGCTGGGCATTTACTTACACCTCCGTTGTCCCGTCCAGTTTTGCGATGAGCTTGTTCATCACGATGGTGTTGTCAGTCAGGGCCTGCTGAATTCCCTTCATTTCTTCGTGGTGACTTTCAGTAAGACGCTCAACAGTTTCGGTGAACTGCTTGGTCATCTTGTCAGCCTCTTCGGACTGACGCTGCCACATCTTGTAGACGAAAAAACCGAGGGCGATACACGCCGCAAGGGGGAACCCCAGCTGAGAAATGAGATTGCTCCAAACTTCCATTTGCCGTTACCTCCTTTCCCCTAACTTTTACAATTAGATTGTACCATATTGCTTGACAAAAGTCAAGTTTTATGTTACAATAAAGGAAAGAAATTTTAGTGAGGTGAACTCAATGGGCCAGTATTACGATGGAACAAAGCTGCTTTCCATGCTTGACATTAACGGCAAGCGCCCTGAAATTTACATGACTACAACAAACCGAACAGGCGGTAAGACTACTTATTTCGGTAGATTGTTGGTAAACCGCTTCAAGAAAACAGGCGCTAAGTTCTGCCTCCTGTATCGGTTCAACTACGAACTTGATGAGGTGGCTGACAAGTTCTTCAAAGACATTGGCGGTCTGTTCTTCCCTGACGATGAAATGACAGAGAAAACCAGACAAAAGGGAAAGTACAAAGAGCTGTTCCTGAATGACATTTCATGTGGTTATGCCATCGCCATTAATGACGCTGACAGTATCAAGAAACTGTCCCACCTGTTCAGTGATACAACTGCAATGTTCTTCGATGAGTTCCAGAGCGAAACAAATAAGTATGCGCCTGACGAACTCAAGAAGTTGATTTCTATTCACACCTCCCTTGCGCGTGGTCAGAATAAGCAAGTGCGTTATCTTCCTGTGTATATGTGCGCTAACCCTGTAAGTCTTATCAACCCATATTATGTGGAGATGGGGATTACCGGGAGATTAAAAGCGGACACCAACTTCCTTAAAGGTGATGGGTTCGTGCTGGAACAGGGTTACGTGGAAGCTGCAAGCGTGGCACAGAAAGAAAGTGGCTTCAACCGCGCCTTTGCAAAGAACGACTACGTTGCTTATTCTGCTGAGTGCGTGTACCTCAATGATAGCTCTGCGTTTATTGAGACACCTAAGGGTAGAAGTAATTACTTGGCTACCCTTAGAAGCGGCAGCAAGCAGTTTGCTATCCGTGAGTATCTGGATGAGGGTGTGGTGTACTGTGATAAGAGAGTTGATGATAGCTTTCCTATCCGTATCACGGTATCTGCAAATGACCACGATGTGAACTACGTCATGCTGAAACGGAGTGACTTGTTCCTGTCTACTATGCGCTACTACTTCGAGCGCGGGTGTTTCCGTTTCAAAGACATTGAGTGTAAAGAGATTGTTCTCAAGGCACTCAGCTATTAAGTGTCATCCGCTAATATCCTCAGGCGTTTGTCTTATCCGCTGACCCGGGTTGCAAGGGGTAAAATCCTCCGGGGCAGGGTCGGGTTCGCAGCCCGCTTGTAAGCGCCGTCTGTTGTGGATATTGGATGAAGTGGGAGAGGTGAGGTTACTCACCTCTCCTTTATTCTGATGATTTTCCCTTTGCTGCTTGGCCTCTTTCAATGTCATAAGGCAGCTTGTTTATTCTTCTTGCGTAGTGAGGGTTCGCCACGCAATCAGGCTCAGGACAAGAGAAACAGCTATCCGAATACGGACAAATACCCTTTTTATAATACCCCTCTATAAACGTAGGTTCACTATTTCTTTTTGACCTCTTTTGCGGCATTTACTTTCACCTCCCGTGAGTATTTTGCAAGCTGCAACTGAAACCAGTTCAGGCCATCGTTAAAACCTTTCTTGTAGTCATAGTCCGGATAACCTTTGATGGGATGAGCAAAACCAACTGCTGCAAGAACTTCCTCAGGGTCATATATCTTGTACAAATACTCACCTCATTTCATAACTGGTATCCACCAGCAGGATGCCGCCTTTAATTCGTTTAGGTAGCAGCTTACTTGGCACCACCAGACCTTGATGGAAATCATCCAGTGTTCGTTTCTGCTTAACAAACTTTCTTTCTTCCTCAGTAAGCTCACCTTTGACCTCTCCTGTAAGGCTCATCACAAACAGGTCTTTACATCTCTGAGGCATACCGGCACACTTTACGTTGTAGTAAGGATCACAGTCCTCTAAGTCCTCTTTGACAACGTGCTCGATATACGTTTTCTGTCTTGTGAATGTACCTACATCCCAACAGCTTTCCAGCTTCCAGCAGCAAAAGTCTGTCGGATGGACATTGATACCTACAATTTCCTCAGGCGGTAGGTCGCAATGAATACTGTCAGTGTCAGCATAGATAAAACCGGGCTTGTCTAAACCGTGATAATTTTTCTGTGCTGCTCGAATGGTAAAGTTCCGGGCGTAACTGGTGATAGCGGAACCGATGGGAATATAACCGGGTTTCTTCTTCGCTTCAATAACAGGCATGAAACCAACAACACCATCGTCTTTCACATAGGCCAGCTTGAAGCTGCTGTCAGTGCTGCTTGCCATCTTGCCATACAGGTTGTTCAGGAACAGCTTGGCAAGCTCACGCATAGCGCCCTTACTCTCCTGCTTTATCTTCTTGTACTTAGCCATGTAGCCATCGAACAACCCTTTCTCAGCTTTGAACACAGCGCCATCAAGTATCTCTGTATCTTTCAAATTATAGTGCTCAATCATCAGTTGATAGTCTGTCTGTGTCATAGTCATTTCAACTATGGCTTCCTGTACGTTACCCTCAAGGTCTATGTATTGAGGATAGTAGTTACCATCATCAGGGTTAAGCACATCAGAAGTTGTCAGGAACTCGTTTGCCTTGTACAAACAGTTATGTTTCAGCTGGATAGTAGGAAGCATACCGGGCTTGATGTAAAACCTTGTGCGTAGTCTTACGAACCAGTACTGACCCTCCGTTATCTCAGGCACTCTCATAAATGGTTCATCACAGAAATTACCTTTCCAGAAACACGGCCTACCCACAGGGTAATAATTGCCGCTTTCGCTGCTCATCATTGATGGATACAGACTATTCACATCAGCAGTGGTACCGTTGTGGAACTCTTTTTGTTCCTTACCCTTAACTAAATAGCACCACCCGCCACGATATGAGGCTCGAATATAGTCACCGACAGTTTCTATCCCATCCACCTTGCTACCGTATGCCAGCTTCATATCTTCTGCGTACAGGTCGGGCAACTTCTCATCGTAGCTGCTCATGTCAAAACCCATTTCCATATTTTTCTGATACCCGTCTTTGAACTCCTGTAAGCAACAGGCACCTATGGTCAGCTTGTCATGCCCCTCTTTGAACATGATTTCCAGCGCCTCTTTAACAACCAGCACGTCATTAGCTATGTACTTCTGTTCCTCAGGCGTAATCTCACAACCAGCGTACCGATAGCCAGTGTATTCCATATCCAGCTTTTGATGTTTGGTCTTGAACGCTTTGCCGATACGCTTAACACTGAACGGCAGCAGCTTTAGACTGTCACGTATCTCGATGAAATGATTATTCACTTTAATGGTTATAGTGTACCACTGACCCATAGCTGAGATGGAGTACTTGAACGAGTTGTTCTTCATCTTGGCCTTAGGCAACCACTCCACATCATTTTCCTCTTTACCGATTCTGAGGTAGGCTTGCCGGAACTTCTTCTGCACCAGTAAGAAGTCCAGCCAAAACGAACCATCGAACTTGAGGTTGTGGTAATAAATAACTACGTTCTTGTGAATCCCTGCTAGATAGTCAAAGGTTTCTTCTATGCTGTGATGTACCTGTACATCTTCGGAGAACAGAGGAACGACAGCACTAGCCCACACTTCGGTATGGTCTTGCCCCTTGTATACCGTTGTCTCAAAATCTCCTACAAAATACAAGGGTTTTCGCATTGTTTCCTCACCGCCTCTTGCTGTTTCTTCCTGTGATGTTAGGGTATGCAGCGTTTCGAAGAAATTAGCTACCCTCATCTTCCTCAAATCCATGTCACTCCTTTTAGAACGGTGCGTCCGGGTCGTTCGGGTCAAGTTCTTCCAGTCCATAATATTCCGGTGTTTCTTCCCAAAGCTTTTGAAGTTTCTTCGCATAAGACAAATTATATTTTTTCGCCACGCCGTAAATGTAAGTTACTGCTTGTTTAACCCATGGCATAGTTATTGACGAATGAGGGGGTGTCAACTGTGATTCCATGCCCTCTTGCTGAACCAACATAATAAGACGTGCAAAGCCCGGTTCTCCTATTTCATTTTTTAATTCGAGCATATGTGTATAGTAATAAACACCGGCCCCACTTTGAATATAAACACCAATGGACGCTGCTTCGTATCCAGAATGTTGCTGCGCGTATAGGTCAAGATTATTTATCTCGAGCCAATTCATAAAAAAATTATCAACAATTACCTTACTTGCAACTGGTAACGATTGAACTTGGCTCCGTTTAGCTTTGCGTGTTTCTGCTCCTTTTCGTGCGGCTTCGGGGCTTCTCCCTCGAGCCGCTTTTTTAGCTCTGTCACTTTTCTGCTCTGATGTAAGCGCTTCTCTACCGCGCCTCAGGTTTTCTGCTCTCTGCTGCTTTTCTTCCTCGGTCAGAGGTCGGCGCGGCTTGTGGACATAATCAGGTTTCTTTGTGCCACCTACCTTTTTACCCTTTTTCTGCTTAGCTCTCTTTGTTGTCTTTATTCCTGCGCTCTCAAGCTCTGCCTTTTGCCGAACATAATCCATCGTAATGGCTTCGGCTTGAGCGATATGTTTCTTGGTAATTCTGTCGGGGGTCTTGGGTTTAATGCTGGTCACGTCCTCGATACCGATAGAACGTGCCATGTTTTCGATACGCAGCATTTCACGCTGCCATGCTTTTTGGTTAGGGGTCATGCGTCTTGCCATATTGGCACCTCCTTACAGCAGTACTGTCCACAACCACAGGGACACGCCGCAGCAGATTCTTCCAGCCCATTTCAGATAAGGCTCTTTACCTTTGTACCTCCTTAGAAGTGGGCACCCCATATTCCAGGGGTGCCCTTGATTGTCTTAGAACCACTCATCCATGGACTTGTCCTCATAGGGAGCGCCAGCTTCCCAATTGGAAATCCACAGAACGTCAACGGCTTTGACCTCACCAGTGACCTCATCGGTGTAGGTCTCCTTGCTCAGGTTCGCGTCACCCTTGCGCAGAATAATGTTTGCGGGGCACTCAGGGGCACCACATTCCTCACGGAACTTAACCTTGTTCGCCTTGTCACGGCCGGGCATGGTGGTGAAATAGGTGGCGAACTTCTTGCCGTCCTTGGTGGAACGCTTCTTTGCGAAAATAGTCAGCTCGAGAATCTTCTCCATATTTCGTTACCTCCTTTCTCAGCGGGTCATGGGCACGGAAATAGAGAGAAACTGTTCCTCGTCCACGCCGCGCAGCTCCTCCTTGACCTCGGAGCCGATAACATAGACAACCTTGAGGGTGTCGGTGTCCAGCTTCTTCTTGGCGGCTTTCAGAATCTTCTCGTTGTCGGGAAGAACGTGAGGCAGCGTCAGGGTCTTGGCCTCGGTTGCGTTGGTGGTCGTGTCCATGGTCATGACAGTGACCTCCATGGTGCGGAACGTACGGGTAATCATCTTTGCCATAATTTTGGCCTTTCTCACCTTATAAAATAGTACTGTGTGGACACCTGCCATCAT
>ERZ808277.380-NODE-380-length-14237-cov-3.327880_pt1 | contig 14237 bp, 4 predicted proteins | sample MGYA00521240_ERZ808277 | MGnify/ENA primary metagenome ERZ808277 (study PRJEB31516, sample SAMN03275599) | gut metagenome | biome: mammalia-associated habitat; material: feces | host: Papio cynocephalus | place: Kenya | collected 2012-07-17 ... | reverse complement strand
GCTTGAAAACGCCTGTTGTATTTGTGAATAATTAGATGTTATTTGACCAGTTGTCCATGATTGAAATCCACCAAGTTCAGCACATAATGTTCTATCTTGTTGATATAACCAAACTAATAATGGCTTAATATTATCCATTTTTCCTTTTATTGTCCACTGGCATATACCAACAGCCCACTCTTGACCATCTTTTGTAGTATATGTTACAGCAGAGCCAGGTCCATTATTAGGATTAGCTACTCCCCCTGATTCATATGGTATGTAATAAAAATAATGCCAATTAGATTGTTCTATATTTCCATTATTCATTTTATTAGGTGCCATATAATCCTGAACATTAGGCAAATATCCACCCAAATTATTCTTCAATATAACCTGAATTTTTTCTGTACCTGTAAATGCAATTTTTGTTCCCACTCTTACAATATTTTTTCCTTCTATTGCTTCTTGAATAGTCATTTCTACTTCTGCTGTTGCATCTTCATTTAATACAGTTATTACATCTGAATTACTTACTTTAATTCCACCACTTATTATCATAGTATATCCATCTACTATGCTAATTTCAGGTTGTGATGTACCATCAAATTCTAATGTTATACTATTATCTTTGCATTCTATTATTCTACAATTTCCTGGTGCAACTATTTCTAAGTCTTCTGTAAAGCCCATCTCTGCTGTTTTATCTGTTTTTTCATCTGTTCCTTCATCTGTTTCCTTACCTGTCTTATCATCAATTTCTTGTGGATATAATATTGCCCCATATAATAATGCATCTTCTGTTTTATTTTGTTGCCAATTTTCTGGATTTTCTGGAATATATTCTGGTATAAACCATGTTAATACATTTGTAGATAATTGTTCAAATTCTGCTTTTGTGTAATATCCTAATTCTATTAAGAATTCTTTTAAATCTCTATATATTAGTTGCGCATCTTCTGTTTTCATTCCTTCTAATATAGAAAATGCTGTTAATGATGTAACATCTCCACCATTTACTGTATTATCAAAACTTATTTCTTTTCTTACTGTAACAACTCCCATAAAATCTAGCAAACTATTAATTCTTTCTGTAGATTCTTTTGTTTCCTCAAATGTGTGATCTGCTGGTGATAGATATTTCAATTGTTTGTCAATATATATTAAATATCTATTTACATTCTCTCCTGTTGATGCAGATACTGATGCCTCTTTTAATCCTGCTTTCCAACCATTTTCTTCTTTATATGTATCTCCTAAATCTTCATTCTGTCTTTTCTCATCTATTTTAACTTCCCATTCTCCATTTTGAGCATCACTAATTTCTTTATCTGTTAATGTTACCTTTGAAAATGCAATTATTCTTCCACCTTTTACTAAAACTTGTGCTGCTTCTCCATTTGATAATTTTTCTATTTCTTTAGCATAATATATTGATTTAGAAGTATCTGGTGTGCCATCAAATGTATAATATCTTCCTTGTGTAAATATTTTCTTAGAAGCTCTGTATCCATCACCTAATTTGTAATCTATAGCGTTTCCATCTAAGTCTGTTACGCTATCTCCTATCGTAGGGTTTTCTGCCATTTTACCATCTACTGTAATTATATCGCCTTTTACCACATAAGGTTGTACATTTTGGTTATATTTTGTTCCAGTTAATACTGCTGTTACTTTTACATCTTCACTATCCATAGGATAATCTACATTAATTATATCTTTTTCTATTTTTTCATATGATCTATATGTCCCTTCTTCAAATACAACATCTTTATACCAATGTTTTATTACATTTTTAATTCTTGGAAATACAAATTCCACTGTATCTTGTTCTTCAGATAATAATGTGTATATTTTATTAATGTCTTCAATATTTAATTGAATATCATCATATCCAACTGCTTTAAAAATGTTGTCTACTATTAATTGTATACGTTCTGTTTCTTTATCTAAAATTTCAAAACAATCTTCTATATCTTTTTGTATTTCTAGTAATTTTTTAGTGATTTCATCATCTGTTTTACTATCTATTCCTTCATTACAAAAATCTATCCATTTTTGTGTAATATATAAATATGTCTCACCATCCATAGATAACCCTTGTATTTGTCCTTGTGATATATCATATTTTGTAAATTTTACATCAGATATATATTCTATTCCATTAGCATATAAATATGCATCTAATTGGCTTAATGCACTTGTCATTGCTAACTGAACATTTTTATTTTTTAACTCATTTTGATGTTGTCCTGTTATGTAATATCCAAATCCGTGTATAATACTTGTTTGAAGAACGTTTCCATCTCCTTCATAATTAGAATGTTCACTTGTATTAGATATATTTAATATGTAATCTGAATCATAATATAGGGAACGTCCATCATTATTTGTTTCATCTGTTAATTCATCTGTTTTTAAATAATCTGGATAATTTACATTGTATTGGCCATTATTTACAGATGCAGTTCCTATATAAGTTGGCCATTTAACAGCACCAAAACTATTATCATACTTACTTGTACATATTTTTCTAACTACTCCAAATCTTTCTGAACCTAATAATGCTGTTTTTAATTCTTCTGTACTTTGTGCTGGTATTTCTGTTTCTATTTCTTCACGAAAATCATATCTTAACTTAGTTATAAGTCCATATAAACTATTTATGCTCATTTTTTGTTTAACTGTTTCTATTTCTTCTTCTGGAATATTTACACTGCAATCTTGTTTATTTATATATTTATCAATAAAGTCTTTTCCTAAATCTTGTTCAGCACCTGATTTTCCTCTTTTTATAGGAAGTTCTTTATCTTTATATGTAATTTTATAATCTATGTTGTAATCTTCATCTTTTTCCAATAATACATTAACTTCTGTTTGTAAATTTTTATTTTCTATTAATTCTTCTGTTAAATCCGGTGACATTGTTGCTATATGTAATGCTAGTAAGAATTCTAAAGGCATACCATATCTGCCTGTCCAACCTTCCAAATTATATTTAAATTTATTGCTAGTTAATTTAGACCAGTCTTTTGATGTTATTTCCATTGTTTTTTCTTCTCTGTTTACTGAAATTGTTGAATCGTTTAGACCAGATATTTTGGCTCTTATCATTCCTGTTAAATAATAAGTATCATCACTAAATATTTCTTTTATATCGTTAAATATATTTTTTATTTTTGGGTTACCATGTATTAAATATGTTCTTTCATTTGATACTATATATTTGAATATTAAATCTTCTGTTATAGTCTTTTCTTTAAGTTTGTCTTGGTAATCTTTTGCTCCGAAAAAGCCATCAGACTCATAGTATTTCGGCATTATTCCTGTATCATAATCTACTTCACCTGTTTCTTCGCCTGTTTCTTCATCTGTAATTCTTCTATAAAATGGTGCAAAACCAAAACCTACTGGGTCTATTCCCATGTCATCAAGATATTTTAACACTGCTTTTTGTGCTGTTTTATCTTGATCTGAAGCTAATTTCTCCAAAAAGTAATCACTACCAAATAGAGATGTATTTACCCAATCTATTGCTTCTGCAACTTTTGCCATAATTCCTTCTTTTACTAAACCAGGCATTGTAATTATAAATGAGACAATTCCTATTAACATAAATACAATAACTGCTATTGATATTACTGATGAAAAAATTCCCATACCTACTGGTTTAAATAATGTTGTTGCCATTTTATCTTTTGCTTTTTTAGCCGCATTTCTAGCATGTTTTTTTGCTTTGCCTTTTAGTTTTCTTTTTGCCCAACCATCAGGTTGTCTGTTATTTTTATTTAGTTCATCATTCATTGTGTCATCTATATTAGTATCGCTCATTTATATCACCTACCTTTTAAAAAATTTGTATTTTATAATTTTGAATTTTATTTTATGTATTGATTATATACTTTAATGTATGCAAATTATGTATTTACATTTAATCAAATTACAGATTTGCATATATACTAACTATGAATTTTCAAGTTCTGCAAATTTCTTTTCTATTGCTGCTTTCTTCTTTTCACTACCATAGTTTTTGTCCATTGTTTCTTTTAATTTTTGATATTTCTTTAATTTGTCTTTCATATTAGGGTCTGATTGCATTGAGGTAATTCTACTTTCTACAGTATTATAATCATTTCCAAAATATGCTCTAGCTTGATTTGCATCACCAGTTTCAATTCTCTTATTATTTTTTAATAAGCTTTCATATGAGATTTCATTATATTGTTTTTGTGTGTAATCACTTGATGGTTCTAATTCACCCATATCTGATAATCTCATTGAGTCATTTACATAGTCAAATCCATTGCTATATCCCATAATTTCAGCAGAATCTGCTAATTCTTCCATTTTTGAGTAGAAATCTCTTTCATATTCTTCCTCTAAATGGTTTCCTCCAGTTTCATATATTCTTTTTGCTGCATTTCTTATCTCTTGATCATCTGCATCAGTATATATTTCTCTATATGCTCTTGCAAAATCTTCATATGCTCCTGCAAATACTTCTTGGTTTTCTTCTAATTGTTTTTCATATTGTTTATATTCAAAACTATCTAATTTTGCATCTGCTATACCACCAACTGCTGTTGCTGTAGAAGCAGCTGTTTCTACATTACCAACTGTAGCACCTGCGATGAAACCTGCTGCTGTAGCAGCTCTTCCAAAGTTTTTTCTAACAACTCCTCCAACGCCACCATTTCTATCAAAGTAATTTCCATAGTAATCTTTTAGATATCCTCCTGTTTTACTTAGAGCTTTTTGGATTTTACTAGACTGAGCTTGAGAGTTTGCTACTGTACTTGTTGCTGCATTTGCTGCCGCGTTTGCTGCTGTATTTGCAGCTGTATTTGCTGTTGCGTTTGCTGTTGCATTTGCTGCTGCGTTTGCTGTTGCATTTGCTGCTGTATTTGCTGCTGTATTTGCTGTTGCATTTGTTGCTGCGTTTGCTGTCGCATTTGCTGCTGCGTTTGCTGCACCTGCTCCTCCATTTGCCAAATTTCCTTTCATCTTAGGCATTTTTCCTTTACTTTTATCTATCTTTTTGTCAGACTTATTCTTAAGCATAGAGGTTGCCATATTTATTGCCATTGCACCTGTACCAATTGCATTTCCAATATTATTGGCTTGTATTCCGAAAATCTTTCTTATAATATCTTCTGCTTTAAGCATAAAGAATGCACTTGCTACTGCAAATATTACATTTCCAAGTCCATCACCATCTAATGAACTCATTATTGAACCATAAAATACTATGTACATAATACAATTAAATGGCTGAACAATAACTGTAAATACAAATTCTTTTAACCATGTATTTAATGCTTGTGATTTTCCATCTCCTATTTTATCTATTGAATATGTAATTGTAATTAATGGTGAAATTACTATTAAAAATCCTAAAACTATTGTACGTTTAACATACATTAGTACAAATGCTAATGTTGCTATAACAAATGAACCATATACAATTGTTTCTTTCCAACCTTTAATTGGTATAAGTGACGGTGTAATTAATTTTGTAATAATATTCCATTCCGAATTTTTAAATGGATCCATTGTTTCTAATACTTCTACTAAACTATTATTTATGAAAAATGTTATTATCATAATATATTGTAGTACAAATACTAGTACCAAACTAATAGCCCAATCTTTAAGCATTTTCTTGTATTTTGCCTCTTCAGATGCAACTGTAGAAATTGCCATACGTATACCAATATATAATAAAATTCCAAGTAATATTGCTATAGATAAGTTTCTCATTACATAATAATATTTGCTTATGTTTTGAACAATATTGTTATCTAAATTTCCATATTTTACGCTTTCACCAATCCATACTTCTGGGAAAAAATTCGCAGATGTTATACCACATCTATTAAATACAACATCACCTATTGCTCCTGCAAATCCATCATCTGCAATTCCTGTTAATGCACTTATTAAAACATTTAATGCACTAAAAATAAGTAATATAGCCCATTGTAGTATAGTAGCTAATACTGCAACGAGTGCTGAACCTGGTACAAATCCTGCAACTGCAGTAGCAATAGCACCAGTAACCCCATAACTATTATTAATCATTCCAATTGCTACAATTAAGATTATTGATATTAAAATTATTCGTATTAAATTTTTCTTGTTTGTTTTCATTTCACACCTACTTTCTACTGCTTTTCTGCATCTTTTATAATTTTATTTATATTTATCAATGACTTTTTATATTTGATTTTTCCTAATTGGTCATATGTATTAATATCTTTAATCATTTGTAGTATTTTTTTATTTAAATCTTTAATATTTGCATCTTCAATTTCAGAAATACTTTTTGATTCTAGTACATTCTCTTTTCCTAACGCCTCTCTTATTGCTGTTGTTGCATCCTTTGTATCAAATCCTAGTCCTTTATTTTTATCTATCATTTTATTTTTTAATGCTTTTTTAACTTCATCTTTTACTTTATCTGTAAATTCTATTTCTTTTCCTAAAGTTCTCATTTTATCTTGTAATCTACTTAATACATCAGCTACATCATCACCTGTAACTTTGTCTTTACCCTTTTCAAATAGATAATCACTTATTACTTGTTGAATAGTGCTAGAATTTACATTCATTTTCTTAGATTCTTTAACTATATTTCCTAATTGTTTGTGTAAATCTTTCTCTGAATCTTCATCACTAATTCCATTAGCTTGTGCATAACGTTTTTGTTCTTGTTTTAATTCTTTTATTTTGTCCCTTAAATTTTGCTCTAATTCAGCAACCTTAGTAATGTCATCTAATTCTTGTTTTTGTTTTTCAGCTTTTTCTTTATTTTCTAATGCTGTTTTTCCATCTGTTCTTGCTACATCTGCCACAACAGATGCTCCAATTGCGGTTCCTACAGCTGTTAATACTTTATTTGCTAATTTCTTTTCATGTTTTGCATTTTGATATAATATTTTTGTTTCATATGCTTTTTCATAAGTTTCTTGTGCTTCATGTAATTCCTTAGATGCCTCTACTTTTCTTTGTTCATCTAAGTCATTTATTTCTTGAGTAATTCTTGCATGATCTGGTGAATTCTGTGCAGTATTTCTTAAATCATCTGTTAATTCTTTTCTTCTTTCTTGATATATTAATTCATTATTTGCATATTTATCTATTGCCATTTGATAATTTCTTTCAGCTACATTTTTATTACGTTCTGCCACAGCAAGTTTTGCTCCATATTTAGAATTTTTCTTTTTAATATTATTGGTTGTTCTATATTTATCAATTCTTCGTTTAGAATTTGACATTAAAGAAAATCCTGCACTTGGGCTTTCTATAAATGCTGCTGCTCCTACAACTGTTCCAATAGTTCCTATAGCCAAATCTCCAAATGTTTTTATTCTTCTTGTAAATCTCTCTCTGTTTGCTTTTTTAGCACCTTTTATTGATGCATATAATTTTTTGTTTGTATCTAAGCTTAAGTTATTTCCTAATTTTCTTTTATTTTCTGCATATTTAGCTAATCTTCTTAAAGGTGTTCTATTTGGCACATATAGTAAGAGCTTTCCATATTTACTATTAGCAAATTTATTAATTTTTCTCCATCTATTTCCAATTCTTTCGTATTTTCTTTTTTCTAGTTCTTTTTTGGCATCTCTTATATTATCTTTTCCTGTAGTAGCATATCGAATTTGTGTTATTGCACCATAATCACCAAATAACATATTTTTTAGCTTAACAGGTATATTTTTTCCAATTGTATACATTGGCATTGCTTTATGAATCAATTGTGGGAAAGTTTCTGGATTATTTACTTCTGCTAATGAACCTGCTTTATCTAATCCAAATATTTTTACTATTATTTTATCTGATTTTAGCATAAAATTCAATATTACTAATCCAACTACAGCTCCTGCTAAACTTTCTTGAGAAACTGATAATGCAACTGCCATAAATAATACATATAAAAATGCATGTACTGTTTGTAATAATACATTAAATGAGAAGTCTTTAAGCCATTTATTTAAACTTCCAGTTTTCTTTCCTGCTATTCCTTCAAGTGCATATTTTACACCCATAAATGAGCCAGAAATTGCTAATATGTATATTGTAAAATATCTTTTCAAATATATTACTAAAAAACGAAATAATAAATATATTAAAAAAATATATATTATAGTTCCAGGAACTCCCTCTCTCCAATTAAATGCATATGCTTTTATTCTAATTGCATCATACAAATTTAACTCTTGGTTACTAGCACTCTTCTGTAATAATTCACTAACCTCTTCATGAGCAGCACTTTTGCTCCATCCATCACATATTCCTACTAATATGTCATTTATTTGAAAAACCATATACATGAATAGATGTATGAAAAATACTACACACAATCCTATACACCATGATACTAGAAGTTTTTTATAATTTGCTTTTTTCTCTGATGAAGATGTAATTGCTAGTCTAATTCCTAAATACAATAGTATAAATAACATTACTGCTATTGATAAATTTCTTACTAGAACATACCATGTTGCTAAATTCTTTCTTAATTGATATACAACATTTTCTTTATCTATAGGTATTTCTTCTGTTTGTTCTGAATCATCTTGGTTTGAACCATTTTGCAATATATTATCTATTGCTGAATTTTCCTCTTTTTTTAGTCTTAAAGAATATCCACCAGCAGTTTCAAAATTAAAGAAATTTGCATCTAAAATTGGTACTTGATTAAAGAAAATACTTTCAACTGTTAGTCTTGCACCTGATGCAGATGTTGCATTTGGTGAAAAGAATCCATCTACAAATGAGTTATTTGAATTATTTCCACTAATTCCTAATACACAAGTTTGTATAAGCAGTTCAGCTAAATTTGCCCAACCTACTATTTGCATTCTTACCATATATATTATTATGTTCATAATTAGTTCAAAAAGGTCTGATATTGCAGAAAATATCCATTTAAACATACTTGTTGAACCACCATATGATATTTGGTTATCACCTACTGTAAGTGGTGTTCCATCATATTTTTCATATGGTGAATAATATCCTTTTCCATTAAAGAATAAGTTTGTATCTTGTTCTGTTTTGCTTGTTGCTGTTTCTTCATTTAATCTATATATTTTTGTAACACCATATCTTGGTAATACATAATTTTCATCATCTTCATGTCCTTTTAACAAATTACGTTTTATTCGTTGTAAATAATATTGTATATATTCGTATTTTAATGCTCCTTGGTTCACATTTGATATTCCTGTATCTGCTGTTTCTTCATCTGCTATGCCTGGAACAGTTTCTATTTGAGTTGCATATATTATTTTTGTTCCTCCTACATATAATACATATTCTCCACTATCTACACCATTGTATATGTATAATATATCTCCAGGAAGTACTTTTCCTTCTGATACTAATTTAGAAATATCTAATATATCTGAATCTTTATCTAATTCATCCTTAAATATTGTTTTTGCATCATCAAAATAATCTGTATTTATATCTTGTCCTGTTATTATATTGTTATCTTTCATGTTTAAAGACCATTGATATACAAATTCTATCCATGATTTATTACTAAATTCATATACATCGTCATCTTCTTTTATTGAATCTGCTGAGGCATTTGAATCATATTTTGTTTTTACTTCTCCACGAATTGAAACAGATGGACTTGTTGATGTTGTAACATTATCTGATGAAATAAATCTATTAGGGTCAATATAATATCTTCCATTTTTAGAAATATATGATGAACTATATGTTAGTGCTATACTTTCACTTGTTACTGATAAATCAATATGTAAATGCTTTCCGGTACTATCACCTGTATTCCCCATTTCACCTAAATATGTTCCAGCTTTTATCTTAGTACCAATTCCATTTAATATTTCATCTGAAACCTTTTCTAAATGCATATATCTTATTTGTAACTCATCGCTTTGCATTATTATGTAATTTCCCATTCCTTCATGAGATTTGTTATCTGATTCAGCTCTTGTTATTTCTCCATCTGAAACAGCATATACACTAAGCTTTCTAGATTTATCTCCTGTTGGAATTATATCTAACCCTTTATGTGGTCCATCCTCTCTAGGTTCTGCGAATTTAGAACTTATAGCTATATCCTCATCATCAAGTGGCCATCCAAAGTCCCCTGTTACCAATAAACTTTTATTATCACCTGTTTTTACAGGCTCTGAGCTACTCCAATTTTCATAGAAATTTATAGCAAAATTAGCTGCATAATTTCCTGCTCTTTCTTTTGTTAAAGCTATATAATTTTCTCCGTCTGCTAAAGCAAAACCTGAAAATAAAGAAGGTACTAGTATACAAATTAATAATAATATAATTAAAGTTTTCTTTAATATTATTTTCATCTGTAAATACCTCCTTTCTTTATTTTTTAGATTTTTATTTTATAAATTTAGGTCAACAGATGTTTCATCATAATATAGTATATTGTTTTCTACTTTTTTTATTTTATATTGTGATTTTCCTGTAATAATAGTTTTATATTCACGTGTTTTTGCATTATATTTATATATTCCATTTCCACTTATTGAATATATAAAATTATAATCATCTAACCAAATTCCACTACTTATTGTTTCTCTTAATTGTGTACTTGGGTATTTATTTCCTATTGAAATAAATCGTATTTCATAAAAGTTTCCATTTTTTATTTTTTTAGCATATACTTTAAATTCTGCACTTATATTTAATGTAGCACTAGAAGTATAATTGTAATTATTTGTTACATCATCTAATGTATTTACTCTATTTATTTCTGTTTTAAATACTAAATCTTCATTTTCTATATATATATTACTAGGAATTTTTTCTTTTTTACTTATATAATCATCTAATGATATATTTCCAAATACTTTTCCTTCGTAATTATTGTAGAATATAATTCCATTTCTTGTTGTAGAATCATAACTTATTTTTATACCTTTTAAAGAATATTGTAATAACACACTCTGTTTATCATTTTCATATATGTCATAATCTTTCCATTCGTTTTTTATTTCATTTATCAATTCTGTTATATTTTCTTCCTCTATATTTTTTTCTATTATTTGTGCTATTTTTTCTGTTTCATATTTTTCAATTCTATATATAGAAATTTGATTATTATAGAAAAATACATATAAATTTATACCCTATTAAATTGCTTGATGTAAAATGTGGCTCGCCTAATGAATTTATTATTTCTTGTTTAGTTGATTTTGTATTTAAATTATTTATTACATTTTTTTCATATTTTTCTGTAAATACTATATTAAATACCTTTCCATCAATTCTTCTTATTTCAAAACCTTCATCAAAATAAATATCATATTTTCTGTATGTTGTTTCCTTTGTTCCTAAGTCTAAATTATTTGTTTCCCATTTATTGTTTATTATTTTATTTAATTCGTCAGAAGTTGTATTTACCTTTATCTTAGTGATTTTTGTTATGTTTTCCACATTTTGTTCACTTTCTTTTATATCAAAAAAGTTTTCTGAATCATTTATAAAATATTTTTCAATTTTTTCTGCATCTTTATTACAATATACTGTTATTGTATTTTTATTTTCTTCGTCTATAATTACAAAATTTTCATATTTTAGTACATATGCAGAATACTGAATTAATTTTTCATAAAATATTTTATTATTTTTATTATTTTCGTAAGGTTTAATTGGTATTTTCATATATATTTTATGTTGTAATAATTCTTTTGTATTTTCTTCTTGTTTTATAAGTGTACAATTTAAGTATAATGCTACTTCTTGCATTGTTTTAAAATCTGTAAGTGCTGTATATTGTAGCACTCGTTCTTGTTCTTGTTTTAAAAATTCTTGTTGCTTTTTATTTTGAATTCCTTTAATTAGTATGATGATAATTAAAAATAGTAGTATTACTGATAAAGAAATTATAATTATTTTCTTTTTTTTCAATTTTTTTACTATCATTTTTATTATCATCTCCTTACTAATTTTTTGATATTTTTATTTATCTTAATTTTTGCTAAACTAATCTTTAACCTACCAAATATGCATTTATTTTTTGAAATATAAATTTATTAAAAGCAATTGATTAAAACAATTTAGTCTGCTAAAGGTACTTTCGTTTTTTCAAAGCCATCATCATCAACAGCAAATATTTTTCTTGTTATTTTTTCTGCTCTTGATAATATTCCGAAAAAAAGTACTGCTAATAATGGGTTATTTACTGCAATTACACCTGCAGATGCTATAAAAACAACATATAAAGCAGCATGTATTAATTGTATTGCAGATTTCGTAATTAATTCTTTAAGAAATGCTTCAAAAGCTTGTGCTTTACCATCTCCTGCTTTATCTATTGAATATGTAATAGTAACTAATGGTGATACTATTACTAGAAAATTTACTTCTAGTGTTCTTCGTAAATAATATATAAAAAATTTAAGTTGATAATATGTTAATATAGTAATTATTAAAAATGCCATAAAAATATTATATCCTTTTGCTTTAGTAAAATTTGATATAGCCCCACTATACATGTCCTCTTCAAAACCAGAGAAATTCCAAGCTTCTGCAACATTATTTACAATTTCTAAACCTTTTTGCATTAAATATGAAATAATAATTATTAAAAAATGCATAAAGAAAACTAATACTAATGAGGCTATCCAGTCGCCAAACATTTTTCTATATTTTGCTTTATCACTAGCCACAGTTGAAATTGCCATTCTTATTCCTATGTAAATTAAAACAAACAAACTAATTGCAATACTTAAATTTCTCATAACTCTATAATATTTTATAACATTATATTTTATAATTCCCATTAAGCTTGTATCTTCGTTAATATTTTCAGGAATATCTAAATAATTAATATTAAAAATTTCGTACTGCCCTAAAACTGTTTCATAAATTGTAAATCTTGACGGTTCATCTTCACTTGTAGACTTAACAAAAAGCTTTATTACTTGATTTATTGCTTGTGGTACAACTGTTATGGCATTTGCTACAACTTTAAAAACAGTAGACCCAGAATAAGTAGTTCCTAGTATACTTGCTGATGTTTCTTTGCCATCTGCATTTTTTACTGTAGCCTCTCCATTTTCTTGAGGAGTAGAATCAAATTGACTTGGATATTCAGGTTGACTATCAGAATCAGCAGCAAATGATTCTACACATATTAAATTAAGTAATATCATTACAATCAAACTTACAATTATGGTTTTTTTCATTTAATTACTCCTGTCTTCTTTTTGCTAATTCATTTAAGTTAGTTTCTATAAATTCGAATTCTTTTTTAGTAGGATTTATTGAAATAATTGCTGTATCTTCTCCAACTTTTAATAATCCTTCACCTCTTGTACATGTTGTTAAGAAATTAGCTTCACCTTCACTTAATTTAAATACTTCTTTTATGTACTCAATTTCAGATTTATCTTGTGCTAAGAACAATTTTGTATCTGATGATGTTAATACAACTTGTACTTCTTGTCTTTCGTAGAAGTCTTGGAATTTTTGTGAAATAACTGCTAAAGAAACATTTCTTTTTCTGGCACGTCTTGCCATTGTATTTAAGAAATCTACAGCCTCTGGATATGGTAACAACATCCAAGCCTCATCAACTAAAACTCTTTTTCTTGCTGCCTTTTCTTTATCTTCACTGTTTTTCTTAACATATTTCTCCCAAACCCAAGAAAGTAATATTTGTTGTGCAAGTGGTCTTGCAAATCTTTCTTCTAGTTGTGATATATCTAAGTTAATAAATGGTATATCTTCTAATAATTCAAATGTAGATTGTCCATCAAAATATGCCATTTGTCCACCAAGTTCTCTTACATATTGTCTCATTACTTTTACTAAATAACTGTAATGGAATCTATAATCTGGATTTTCATTTTGTTTTGCTTTATGTACTAATCTTCTATACCAAGAACCAATTGTTGGCATTTCTCTCCTTTGCCTTCCTAGATAATTATCTTCCATAACTCTTTCATTTCTTTTTACATATAAACTGTTTACATCACTTGTTATTTTATATGCTTCATATTCTTCTGCAACTGTTTCTGCTATTATTTGTTTTGTAAGCTCATTTACTTCTTGACTTCTTGTACTTCCTCTTGCCATTGTTACCAATGCTTGTGTAACATCTTCAATTTTATTTTCTACATTTAATATTGCTCTTTCTTTTCCTGTAATCTCATCTCTTACAAGTTCAGGTTCAATATCAAATAAATTTATTATTGTATTTGAATTAGGGCTTATAACAACATTTACTCCACCTAAGGCATCTG
>ERZ808277.379-NODE-379-length-14259-cov-2.993875_pt1 | contig 14259 bp, 10 predicted proteins | sample MGYA00521240_ERZ808277 | MGnify/ENA primary metagenome ERZ808277 (study PRJEB31516, sample SAMN03275599) | gut metagenome | biome: mammalia-associated habitat; material: feces | host: Papio cynocephalus | place: Kenya | collected 2012-07-17 ... | reverse complement strand
ATAACCAATTCCAAGGTAAAGACATTTCTGACCAATATGTTGATGTATGGATATTCCATGACTCCTGAAGGCGACATCAAGACCGTATGGAAAGCCTACGAGACTTTTGCCAAGGACTATCCTGCGATGATTGCACATTACAAGCCCATGATCCAGACAGCCCTCAAGTCCTTCAACGGCAAACCTCTTCCTTACGATCCAACAATAGAGAGCACCGATGGAAAAAGCTGCAAATTGAGTAGTCTCTATGGCAAACTTACCTATATAGATATGTGGGCTACCTGGTGCGGACCTTGCTGCAAGGAGATTCCGCACTTAGAGAAAGTCGTCGAGAAATATAAAGGTAATGACAAAGTACAATTTATCAGCATCTCCATCGACACCAACAAACAGGCTTGGCTCAACAAGCTCAAGAAAGACAATCCTGCCTGGGCACAATATCTTATGCCACAAGAGGATGCCAACAAGCTGATGTCGCTCATGGGTATCAACGGCATACCTCGTTTCATACTCTTGGATGAAAAAGGCAATGTCATCGCTGCAGATGCCAAGCGCCCTTCCGACCCAGAGCTGATTGACGACATCAATAGTCATATCCAATAAAGACATTACCACCATGAAAGAATATACCAACGAGCACATCAGTGCCTTGCTATTCAAGAAAATCATCGGTTCCATTTCCTCCTCGGAGGAATTGGAGCTCGACTCTTGGCGACAAGAAGACTCAAAGAACGAGCAACTATACCACAGGATGCTTGACCATCAGCACATAGAAGAACTATTACGCCAACGGCAAATGATTCCTACAGACCGCCCACTTGCCGACATGACGGACAGACTCCAGTTAGAAGTGTCGCCACATGCATCCCATCCTTGGCGACGTTGGGCAGTTGCAGCTTCCTTCCTGGTATTCGTTTCCATTGGCACAAGTTGGCTTTGGTCACAAAGAGAACAGAAGGAACGTCAAGAGGTGGCAGCCATCCTCGCCCCAATCCAAGAGCAAGGCTTCATGCCTGGCGAGAAGAAAGCCATCCTCACGCTTACCGACGGTAGGAAAATTGCACTCGGAGAAAAGGCAGGCAAGGAAGAACCTTCTTTCTTGGACAAAGCCATCGCCAAGCTCAGTGGTAAGGAAAAGCAACTCTGCTTGGATATTCCTCGTGGTGGAGAATTCAAGATTATCCTCGAAGACAGCACGGAAGTTTGGCTCAACTCTGAGTCACAACTTATCTATCCTGAGAAATTCTCCGAGAAGGAACGTCGGGTCATCGTCAAGGGAGAAGCCTACTTCAAAGTGGCACACGAAAGCAACCGGCCTTTCCGTGTGGAAACCGATGGTCAATTAGTCACCGTCCATGGCACTCAATTCAATGTCAAGTCATACAAGGAAGACAAAAAGGTAGCAACCACCTTGGTGGAAGGTAGCATTTCCCTTTGTAAGAAAAATAGCAGTGGCGAAGTCATGCTCAGTCCTGGGCACCAATCCTTATTCGACAAGCAGAGCGCGACCACCCAAATCCAACCCGTCAATGCCGAGATGGTGACGAGTTGGCGTCTTGGCAAGTTTGTGTTCGAGAACCAAACGCTTGAAGAAATCATGCAAGAACTGAGTCGCTGGTATTCCTTCAACTATGAGTTCGCCAATGCAGACCTGAGACAAATAGAATTCATGGGCAGCATCCCTCGCAATTCCAAGTTTGCCACAGTCCTCACCATCCTCGAAAAGAGTGGTGGCATCCATTTCAAGATGAAAGGGAATCATTTGTTCATCACCCAATAAGAATCACAGATTATTCACATTAATATCAATCAACTATGAGAAGAGAGATTATCGCTTGGTTCATGACCGCACTCTTTGCCTTGCTACCTATCAGCAGTTTTGCCAAGGACTATACGGTCAACTACCAGAACTTAGCCTTCGAAAAGGTCATCAGCGACCTCAGAAAGAAAACGGGCTATGAGTTTGTTTACCAAAAGAACATCATCAAGAATGTGGGTGATGTCACCTGCCGTCTATCACATGCTTCCTTGCAGCAGATTCTCAACAGAATCGTCTTGGACGAAGCGGAATTAGACTATGAGATTGTAGGAAAAACTATAGTCATCAGCAAACCTAAGAAAGAGCTGCCTTATTTTAAGAAATTGGTCACGGGCTTTGTCATGGACGAAAACGGAGAGCCACTCGTTGGAGCTACCGTCCGACAAGTAGGTGCGAAGAACGGAGTGGTCACCGACATTGACGGACAGTTTGCCCTCATGGTAGAAGGCAAAGACCCTTCCGTCTCTTTCTCCTACATCGGCATGAAAGACAAAGTGGTCAAGGCATGCAATATCAAGGGGATAAATGTAAACATCACCCTGCAAACCAATGAGATTATGATGAATGACATCTTGGTGACTGGTTACCAGAACATCAAGCGAAAGAACGCCACGGGTTCCTATCAGACCATCACAGCCAAGGATATGGACGAGCGTTATACTGGCGACATCGTGAGCAACTTGGAGGGTAAGGTACCAGGATTGGTGTCTTACAAAAATGGTTCGAATGGAGATGGCGAATCTACCCTTTCCATCCGAGGCATCGGTTCCTTCCAAGCCAAGACCAATCCTTTGGTCGTTGTAGACGGACTTCCTATCGAAGGCTCCATCGAAACTGTAAATCCTTACGACATCGAGAACATCACCGTATTGAAAGATGCCGCAGCAGCCTCCATCTATGGCGCAAGGGCTTCCAATGGCGTCATCGTCATCACCACCAAGAAGGCACAGAAAGAGAAGGTTGACATCGACTTCAATGCCGACCTCTGCATTAGCGAGAAAAACAACTACGACAATTACCGTTGGGCAAACGCCGCAGAAGTCATCCAGTTGGAACAGAACAACTTCAACTATATGAAAAGTGCTGAAGACCAAAGTGCCTTCAACACCTTGCAACAAAACTACATCAACAAGAAAATAGCCCTCAGTCCCATCAGCCGTCTCTTGATGGACAACTATATGGGTGTATTGAGCGACACCGACTTACAACAACAGTTGAGTACGCTCAGCAAAAACAACTATCGCAAGGAATGGCAAGATGCCTACGAGCGTACCCAAATCACTCATCAATACAACCTCGCCATCCGCACCAACGGCAAGTCGCTCAATTCCAGCATCGTACTCAACTACAAAGGTGATAACAACGGTATGGTGAAGGAGCACAACAACGCCTTGTCGTTCAGTTACAAGGGACTTCTGAAAGCCACTCCATGGCTCAATCTCACCTTTGGAGCCAATATCTTGAGCGAACGTTCCAAGACGCACATCTCCAATTCTTGGAACGACATCAATTCCTTCATGCCTTACCAAAGCATGTACAATGCCGACGGTTCCTTGGCAAGAATGGAAGCAGACACCTATTTAGGCGAGGAAAGTTTGCAGAACCCTGAATATGGTTTCAAGGATGCCAGCTACAATCCATTGGAAGAAGTCAACATGAACTTCAACAATACACGCCGCACCAACATCCGTTCCTTCATTCATGCCGATTTCACCATCTTGCCAGAATGGAAAGCAAGCGCACAGTTCCAATACGAGGACATCTACTATAAGAACGACGCTTATAGGGAGGGGAAATCTTACTACATGAGAAATCTCTACAACCTCTACACGGGCACGACCTCCCAACCTGGAGGCGGAGATGATGACGATGACGACGATGATGACTACGAAGATTATAGCCTATACGCCTTGGATTCTGCGGTAAAGCACTATATCCCTGATGGAGGAATGCTAAGCACAACCACGGAGGAAGGTGCTTATTATACATTCCGTTTGCAAACAGACTATAACAAGACATTTGCTGGAAAGCATGAAGTCAGCGCCTTGGCTGGTTTTGAATACCGACAGACCCACTACAAGACCAATAGCAACTTGTTGATGGGCTACGATGATCAGACACAGACCAACAACCAAGGCTTGATGAACTTTGGTGAATTGGTGGACGTAGACGGAAATATCTCTGCATTGGGACCTAACTACAATATGTATGGGGCACCTACAGGAAGTGACTTTAGCACCTCCGACGTATTGCATCGTTTCTACTCACTCTATTTCACGGGTAGTTATGTGTACGACAGTCGATACTCTGCTTCTGTTTCTTGCCGTCTCGACAAGGCTGACCTCTTCGGAACAGACCCTAAGTTCCGTGGTCGCCCATTATGGTCAGCAGGTATTAGTTGGAATGCCCACAACGAGTCGTTCATGAAGGACATCAAATGGCTCAATGTCTTGAAGCTACGTGCCTCATACGGTCTCACGGGAAATATAGACCAGTCTGTCTCCTCCTATCTGACTGCCAAGATTGGTGTCAACGAAATCAATGGCAAGCGAGTTGCCACCCTCAACACGCCACCTAACGAACAGTTGAGATGGGAGAAGACCTCTTCTTTCAACTTAGGTATCGACTTTGCCGTGCTCGGCAATCGCCTGAGCGGTTCGTTGGACATTTACAACAAGAGAGGCAGCGACTTGCTCACCATCACCGACTTAGATCCAACGACTGGTTGGAACCAACTGACCATCAACAACGGAAAAGCTACCAACAAAGGTGTGGAATTGCAATTGAACGGTATCATCTTGCCAGCCAAGAGCCGCAATGATTTAGGTATCAACGCCAGCTTCAACCTTGCCTACAACAAGAACAAGATTACCCATGTCACTCACAAAGCAGCATCGGGTGAAGAAGCATTGCGAAGCAGCACCTTGCATGAAGGCTATCCGATCCACTCACTCTTCTCATACCAGTTTGCTGGCATGAACGTTGACGGCAACACCCAGTCCTTCTCATGGAGAGGAGCCGACGGAGAAATACACACTTCTGATATTACAAGTGGTGAGTTTACGGTCAACGACATTGTGTATAGTGGTGGACTCGACCCTAAGGTGACAGCCAACTTCATGCCCGAAATCACCTACCGTGGCTTCACCCTCTCAGCCATGTTCGCCTACTATGGAGGGCATTATATGAGAGCCAAAGTGAACGACTGGGGTACCTTGGGAAGAATTGGAGGATATGACAATATCGACGGTGTCATCCCATCCGCTTACCTCAACTATTGGAACACAAGCGACAAGACACAATATCCTGCCAATGGTTACTTAGGAACCACCAACGTTACAGGAAATCCACAATATATGGACTCCAACGTAGTGCCAGCCGACTACATGAAGCTGCGCAACATCGTATTGGGCTACAACTTCTCACAGAGCCTCTGTCACAAGTTGGGCATCAACCAACTGCGTCTTCGCTTCCAAATGAACAACCTTGCCACATGGACACGCAACAAGTGGGACATCGATCCGGAGGCAAACGACCCCATCAGCGGCAGCGACTTGAAAAAGACTCCACGTAGCTATACAATGAGTTTATATGTCAACTTCTAAACAAAGAACAATGAGAAAGATTATCAAGAATATCATATACGTGGCTGCAATAGCCATGACTTTGAGCGCCTGCGATAGCAAGTTGGACATTGTCCCTAAAGGACAATCCACATTAGAGTCTGTAGAAGACTTAGAGCTATTGCTCAACCAAGAGTATGACCTGTCCACCATGCCTTACTCCGACTTGGGCATGATTTGCAATGAGTCTTTGGGAGCTTGCACCTCCATCCCCGAAATGCTATCGCAACACAATACCCTCGACTATACCTACCTGACATACAACGAGAAAGTGGACCGCGCCACACTCGCCCAGCAAGATGCCAGATACGAGGCGTTGTACAAGTACATCAACAACTCGAATGTCATCTTAGACAAAGCCGACGATGCCGAAGGCGACAACAACAAGCGCATCACCATCAAGGCACAGGCACAGATTCTGAGAGCTTACTTCCACTACCTGCTCGTCAATATCTATGCCTCTCAATATGACGAGGCTACAGCTGCGGAGAAAGGTGGAATCCCATACGTAACCGACATTGATGTCAGCAAGAACAAGGACAAGCTCACCCTCAAGGACACCTACGAGCATATTCTCGCCGACTGCTCGGACGAGGTCATCGCACAACTACCTAAAAGCACAGGCGACGTTTTCCGTCCAAGCCAAGCCACAGGTAATGCCATCCGTGCCAAAGTTCTCTTCCAGATGAAACGATACGAGGAAGCCTTGCCATACGCACAAGCTGCTTTACAACTCAATGGACAAATCGAAGACCGCTCCACCATCGCCGAAACGGAAAGTTGGACGGTAGAACAAGACAGTCCCAACAACTACCTTGCCGTAAAATCAAGTGCCCGTGCCAATCCTTTCATGGAAACAGCCTCCGCAGAGACCCTCGCCAAGTTTGAGGACGGCGACTTTGTACGCAACTATGACAGCATGGGATGGAGCGAAATGTTCGGGCAAATGATGGCAGGTATCGATGGATGCGCCGTTTGCTTTTCGATGAACGTCTGCACAACCTCTTACGGCATAAACGCCGACCGAACCTACTATCTCGCCGCCGAATGTCTCATCCGTACGGGGAACATTCGACAAGGATTAGAGTTGATTGACGAAGTGAGAGAGAAGCGAGTCGAGGATTACGAGAAATTCACGAACATATACGACGAAAGCGAACTAAACGAGCAACAAGCCATGGCACTCCTGCAAAAGGCAAAGTGGATAGAATGCCTCGGCTCTTACGAAAACTTCTTCGACTGCAAGCGTTGGAACAGCGAAGAAGCCTACAAACAGACCATCACCCGCAACTTAGGAGAAGGACTGGGCACGTATAGCATATCACCGGAGTCTCCACTTTGGGTGTTGCCTTTCCCTGCCAACGCAGTGAGGTACAATCCGACATTGACACAGAACTATTAAGAACATGAGGATAGAGAGAAGCTCAATGTCCAAACAGCAATAACAACATCAGCAGTTTCTCTCCATTCTCTCCCTTTAAATCATGGCGCAAGAGCTCCAACATGCGAGCCTTGCGCTTTTTGTATGATACATCGGCAATACCCAAAGCCTTGGCGGCTTCCGTATTTTTCATTCCTTCCACAAAACTTTTCTGAAAGACTTGCCTATATTTCTCAGGAAGTCGCCCGATAGCATCGTAGAGCATAGTAATAGTCTCCTGTTCTATGATACCACTGAGAAAATCCTCCTTTTCTTCCTCCAAAGTCGCCACATAGTTGTCCTTAGCCTTGCCTTTTCGCAAAACCGTCATCACCTCATTATGGACACAGAGGTATAGATGGTTCTTCCATTGGTTGGAATCCACGAAAACATCCTTTTTCTGGAACGTCTTATACACTGCATTCTGCACACAATCCTCCGAAAGAAAAGCAAAGTCAGCCCCCAACAATCGGGAAGCATAAACCATCAGTTCGGCGTACATCGCACGATAAAACGATGTAAGCACTCCCCTTCGGAAATCAAGAAATATATCTACATAAATGCTCATAAGACACTTTTTTACGTTGATTTAGCCTGATGTACCACCAATTATTTTGTTATTTCAATTATTATCACTACTTTTGCAACTGCAAAAATACGATTATTTATCGAATTATACGACAAAAAACAAATAAAATTATGGCTAAGGTATATGAATTTCTTGCCAATGGCTTCGAGGAAATCGAAGGTTTGGCTCCTGTTGACATCCTCCGTAGAGGTGGCGTAGATATCAAGACTGTCAGCATCACTGGCTCTGAGTTTGTGGAAACTTCCCATGGCATCACCATCAAGGCTGACCTCAAGTTCGAGGACATCCAGAGTTTCGAAGATGCCGACATGTTGCTTCTCCCTGGCGGTCTGCCAGGCAGCACCAACCTCAATGAGCACGAGGGTGTGCGCCAGGCATTGATAGCACAAAACAAGGCTGGCAAGCGAGTGGGTGCCATCTGCGCCGCTCCTATGGTATTGGCAAGCACGGGCATCCTCGATGGCAAGAAAGCGACCTGCTCACCAGGTTTCGAGCGTTACTTCGGCGCCAACACAGAATATACAGGCGAACTCTTCCAGGAGGACGGCAACGTCATCACTGGCGAAGGTCCTGCCGCCACCCTTCCTTACGCTTACCAGATACTGAGCTACTTTGTTGGCGAAGAGCCTGTAGCAAAGCTCCAGAAAGGCATGCAGTACGCCCACCTGATGGAGAGCAAATAACTATCTAACAAAAAGTGAAGAGTAGAAGCATTAGAATTCTTCACTCTTCACTCTTAACTCTTCACTTAAAAATGGATTACGTAATTATAGTAGCCGGGGGCAAGGGCCTCCGCATGGGAAGCGAGATTCCGAAGCAGTTTCTCCCCATCGCTGGCAAACCGATATTGATGCGCACCATCGAGCGTTTTCACGAATACAACCCTGAGTTGAACATCATCCTGGTCTTGCCCGAGAGCCAACAGGATTACTGGAAGAAACTCTGCGAGGAGCACCACTTTGACATCAAGCACCAGATAGCCAACGGTGGCGACACCCGATTCCAGTCTTCCAAGAATGGTCTCGCCCTCATCCCTGAAGATGAGGATGGCGTGGTAGGAATACACGATGGCGTTCGCCCGTTTGTTTCCACTTCCGTGATAGAGGAATGTTACGAGACGGCGCGTGAGGAATACGCTGCCATCCCGGTATATGCCGTCACCGACACCTTGCGATATATCGACAAGCATGGTGGTGGCAAGAACGTGCTGCGTGACGACTACCGGGTGGTGCAGACTCCACAAACCTTCGACATCGGCTTGGCAAAGCAAGCCTTCAACCAAGGTTACAAGGAACAGTTCACCGACGATGCCAGCGTAGTGGAAAGCCTCGGCTGCCAAGTGGCGATGGTAGAAGGCAATCGTGAGAACATCAAGATTACCACTCCATTCGACATCAAGGTGGCAGAAACCTTATTGAAGTAGGCGGTTCATCTAGAAGAAATAGTTGACAAAACTAGAAGGAGAAATCGACTCATCTAGAAATAGAAGTCGGCTCATCTAGAAGAAGTTTATATTCAAAACTGCTGAATATACGTTCAGTAGTTCTGAACGCACGTTCAACAGTTCTGAATGTACGTTCAATAGTTTTGAACATAGATTTCATCCTATAGAATCAACAACAGAATAGAGGATTACCAACTTTAGTTCCCAACAGAAACAACAATTATGAGTAGTATTCTAGACCAAGACATCAAGTTCCTGCCAGGCGTAGGACCGAAGAAGAAAGAGATACTGAGCAAGGAGCTCGGCATCAACTCCTATGGTGACTTGCTGGAATACTACCCATACAAGTATGTCGATCGCACAAAGATCTATCACATCAGCGAGTTGACTTCCGAGATGCCTTACGTGCAAATCAAGGGAAAGATTCTCAGTTACGAGGAAATCGACACGGGCAAGCGCAACAAACTCTTGGTGGCTCACTTCTCCGATGGCTTCGGTGTGGTCGATTTGGTCTGGTATCGCAGTGGGCAATACATCATGAAAACCTACAAGGTGGGCACTGAGTATATTGTCTTCGGCAAACCTACAGCATACAGCGGTCGCTATCAGTTCGCACATCCCGACATGGACGACGCCAGCAACTTGCAACTCTCCGAGATGGGTATGCAACCTTGCTACAACACCACCGAGAAAATGAAGAAGTACGGTTTCTCGTCACGTACCATCGAGAAAATCACCAAGGCACTCGTCGGCATACTTCCTCCATTGCCCGAGACCCTACCCGATTTTATCGTGGAACGCCTGCATCTCATCTCTCGCGACGCAGCCTTTCGGTTCATCCATTATCCACATTCCCACCAGGAGATGCAAAAGGCACAGGTGCGCCTCAAGTTCGAGGAACTCTTCTATGTACAACTTAATATATTAAGGTACGCGAGCGACCAACGCCGTAAATATCGTGGTTACATCTTCAATCGCATTGGCGACATCTTCAATGGTTTCTATGCCCACAACCTGCCTTTCGAACTGACAGGTGCACAAAAGAGGGTGATGCACGAGATACGTGCCGACATGTGCAGCGGGCGACAGATGAATCGACTTTTGCAAGGCGACGTGGGCTCGGGCAAGACGCTCGTGGCTCTCATGACCATGCTCATCGCTCTGGACAATGGCTATCAAGCTTGCTTGATGGCTCCTACAGAAATCCTCGCCGAACAGCACCTGCAGACCATCCGCGACTTCTTGAAGGGCATGGACATACGGGTGGAACTGCTCACTGGTATCGTAAAAGGCAAGAAACGACAAGAAGTGCTCGACGGCCTGATACGTGGAGAGATACAGATATTGGTGGGAACGCACGCCATCCTCGAAGACCCTGTGAAATTCGCACACCTCGGTATCGCCGTCATCGACGAACAGCATCGCTTCGGTGTGGCACAGCGCGCCAGACTGTGGGCAAAAAGCGAAAATCCTCCTCATGTACTGGTGATGACAGCGACTCCTATTCCACGTACCCTAGCAATGACCATCTATGGAGACCTTGACGTGAGCGTCATCGACGAGTTGCCACCAGGCAGGAAACCGATACAGACGATACATAAGTTCGACAATCAGTTGACAAGCCTCTACCAAAGCATCCGTCGCCAAATCAACATGGGCAGGCAAGTGTATATCGTTTTTCCGCTCATCAAAGAAAGCGAGAAGAGCGACCTGAAGAACTTGGAAGAAGGATTCGAGACCTTGAAGCAAGTATTCCCTGAGTTTAGCCTCAGCAAGGTACATGGACAGATGAAGCCCGCAGAGAAAGAGGAAGAGATGGAACACTTCGTGAAGGGAGAGACACAGATACTCGTAGCCACCACCGTAATAGAGGTTGGTGTAAATGTGCCAAACGCCTCCGTCATGGTCATCTTAGACGCACAGCGTTTCGGACTCGCCCAACTCCATCAGCTCAGAGGACGTGTGGGACGTGGTTGCGACCAGAGTTACTGCATCCTCGTCACCAACTACAAGTTATCCGAAGAGACTCGCAAACGCATTGATATCATGTGCGATACCAACGATGGATTCCGCATCGCAGAGGCTGACTTGAAGTTCCGTGGACCTGGCGACTTAGAGGGAACGCAACAAAGTGGCATGGCATTCGACCTCAAGATAGCCAACATTGCGAGAGATGGGCAAATCGTACAGCTGGCACGCACAGAAGCACAGAAAATCATCGATGCAGACCCCAAATGCGAGTTGCCACAGAACGCATTGCTCTGGAATCGCCTGAAAGAGCTGAAGAAAACCAACATCAACTGGGCTGCCATCAGCTAACACACAAGAACACGGTAAATTCATCACACAAAAAAATCTATCATGAACAGAAAAAAACAAGTAAAAGACTGTGGTAAAACCCTGAAAGAAGAAAAGACTCCAAGCATCGAGGAAGGTTTGCTCTTCCCTGCCGAAGATGTCATCAAAAGGCCGGAAGAAGAAAGTCCGCTTACCAAAAAACACAGGGGTAGGCAACGTTCCATGGTAACCGAGGAGCGCCCACCTCTCACTTTCGAGCACATGAGAGAACTCTTGGAGGACATCAAGGAAATCACAACCCCTACAGGCATCCGCTATATACAATTACGCCTCACCAAGAGAATGCTCATAGGCACCAGAGAGACATCGGGCAAGGAGTTCACCATCAATCTAAATGAACTCTACGAGACCTACCAGAACTGTCTCCGCTTCACTAGTCCCGAGGTAAAACGTCATATATTTATGGGTCATTCGCCTGCTGTCATCCTATTGCGAATGCTCAAAGAAAAAGCGCAAGACGAACTGTCATAACACTCCAGGAAAAAGAGCAAGAAGGAACTTCGTAATCCTTCGGAAAAAGCGCTGAAATAATTTTAATAAAAGTTAAACATCGGACTTCTGCGTTAAATATCAGGGCTTTCGTGTTAAGCTCCTTGGTATTTTGAGATTTTTTTGTTATATTTGCAACGTCTATATAACAAAATCGCTAATTAAGGCATTTGTCTTATTGATTTTTGAGCGGAATTTCATTTATTGTTCCGCACTTGAAGGCGAACCTAAAAGTAATATTAATTAAAAAGTATGAGTTTAACAAAGAAAATAAAGAAAATTTCAGTGGTCGCATTGTTTGCGCTAACAACCGTTCCCTCATTTGGGCAAGACTTGTTGGCACGACAAGCACCAGTTGACCATCGAATGAAGTCGATAGATACATTAGCAGTGTCTCATTATAGAATGATGGAAGACAAAGAGAATCCTTCAGCCGAGCTGTACCAAGATTTCTCCAACAAGTACGCCCACAGAGCGACAACTCTGCCAGAGCACTTCCGCATTGACCTCCGTCATTTCTGCATGCCAACTCCTAGTCGCGTTGTCACAAGTAACTTCGGTTATCGTGCTAGCTTTGGCCGCCAACATAAAGGCATGGATATCAAGGTTTATATTGGCGACACAATCCGCGCAGCCTTCTCAGGCAAAGTTCGCATCGTAAGATATGAGGGTGGTGGTTACGGTAAGTACATCGTTATCCGTCACAACAATGGTTTGGAGACCATCTACGGTCACTTGTCCAAGCAGCTCGTTTCCGAGAACGACGAGGTAAAAGCTGGTGATGTCATCGGACTTGGTGGTAACACCGGACGAAGCACTGGTTCTCACCTCCACTTCGAGACTCGTCTCTGTGGTGTGGCATTGAACCCAGCCTTGTTCTTCGACTTCCGCAATCAGGATGTCACAGGCGACTTCTACAATTTCAATCGTGATACTTACGAGAGCGAATACGCTGAGGCAAATGCCGCTCGTGGCAAGATTGGCAATGGCGGTTATACCCGAGAGCAAGTCAATGGTGGCGAAGTGGGCAGATATGATGCCAACGCAGGTGCCGAGAAGCTCTACCACAAGGTGAAGTCTGGCGAGACTCTCAATTCCATCGCCGAGAAGCGTGGTGTGAGCGTAGAGCAGATTTGCCGCCTCAATGGTTACAAGAAGGATAAGAAGTTGACCCCTGGCCAGATTATCCGTTACTCTTGATGTCCCCTTTCATAGAAAAAGATATTTTCCCATAAATACAGCCCGGTACGAAACATTCGTATCGGGCTATTTTTATGAGGTTGCCATGTTGGGTAAAAAGATGAGCCGAGATTTTCTCACGAAAATCTCGGCTCTTATATATATAAACTCTACTAACATCTAGTAAAAGATTTTTGGTGATTAACTTAGCCTTTCTTCGCATTTTCTTGTACTTGTAAAAGATAATTTTTGTTCTACTTGTGCAAAGGTAGTCAATTATTTGATTACAGCCAAGCGAAATGCCCATAAATAAAGGGGAATGTACAAATCACTCCCCTTGTTGAAACATATATAACACACTGTAAAAAGCCAAAAAACAAAAGCACAATCAACCATCAACGTGTTCTTGATACCAGCCTCACGGAGTTCCTTGATAGCCTTGACATAACCTTCTTCCCAAACGGCAGTGCCCTCAGCCCATTGGGCAACCCACTCATTGGAGATGTTGACAATGACAGTACTTTCATGACCTGCAAGAATATCCTTGATGCCTTTCCAATAATCGACCGTATTGTCCAAGTCGCTGATTTGGTTGCTACCCAAGGCATCGTGTACGCAAAGTACACATACCAACTTGTTGTCCTCACACAGGCGAATCAAGTTTCTAACCTCAGATTTATCACTATAAGTAAACTTCTGGCCATTGCTGATGCTGATGCGAATGGTATTGCAACCAATACGCTTTGCAGCAGGAATTACCGTGTTTTCTACGTCTTTGTACCAAGCAAAAGGATAGTTGACACCGCGCATGACAAACTCTTTACCATTAGCATCCATCAACTTAGTTCCATCCACATAGAAACTTCCTTTAACGATGACAGGAGGCACATAGGTATCATGTTCGATACTAATCGTCTTCAGTATGAAGTTCTCGCCCTTGATACAAATACCCCCTTTGAAAATATCGATATTAAACTCATCGACACAAGCAGAATATTTACCTGTAAAACCTACACAATTATATTTATTCTCTGTGACATACGCTGTAAAATCGTTATTGGCTATCTGTATCTGCGCACCACCATTGACTGCACCACTAAACACCACTTGGTCACCCACCTTCAGTGAAGAAAAAGAGGAACCAGACACATCAAGAACGGAGTTCCAGTTATCCGCCTTGAATTCACCACTCCAAACTTCTGTAGAAGCTTGAACTCTTGTCAATACCGACAATAGCAGTACCAACATACTAAAAAGTACTTTGTTCATTTTTTTAGTCATTAATTATTAAGTTACAAATCATTAATTATTAAGTTACAAAATGTTTAACCGCTGCAA
>ERZ808277.378-NODE-378-length-14290-cov-3.011661_pt1 | contig 14290 bp, 8 predicted proteins | sample MGYA00521240_ERZ808277 | MGnify/ENA primary metagenome ERZ808277 (study PRJEB31516, sample SAMN03275599) | gut metagenome | biome: mammalia-associated habitat; material: feces | host: Papio cynocephalus | place: Kenya | collected 2012-07-17 ... | reverse complement strand
CCAATCTGCCCGAAGCTATGGTCTTGCTTGGAGAACCCGAGCCCCTAAAAAAAACACCTGACGCGTTGGCAAAACTCGCGCGTCGGTTGTGCGACAAATTGGCCGGTCCGACAGTCTTGCTCAAGGGGGGGCACAACCCCAATGCTCCAGCCACAGACTTTCTGGCAGAGCCGTCAGGAGCACTCTGGCAGATTGATGCTCCAGCCCTTGATCACCCCGCCACCACCCACGGAACCGGATGCACACTTTCGGCTGCCATCGCGGCCAACCTAGCCCTAAATCACCCATTGCAAACGGCCATTGCGGAGGCCAAAGCCTATCTCCTGAATCTGTTGGCGGCTGGAGCTCCACAGGGGAAGACAGCCGTCTATGGGCCGGAAGGCAACACTTTCTCTGCCCAAGCCATCCGTTTCACCGCTCTACTCTAACCCGCAGACTCACGCCCATAACACGATACTGACAAAAAAGAAAAACGGCCTGCCCTCAAACCGAGCGCAGGCCGTTTTGTAACAAATCCATGACTATCTATCAGAAACGCCATTGAAGCCCGGCCGTAAAGACAACCGAAGAGAAGTCCGCCTCTGCACGTAAACCGCCGGCCGAAAGCGAGGTGTCGTCCACCCATTCATACCCGGCCTGTCCAAAAAGCGAAAGGCTCTCCGTCATCGCCCACGCCGCGCCCACATGGCCGCCAAAACCCAGCAAGCAGGTGGTATCAGAGGCCGAAGCCCCATTGGCCTTGAAGTCCATGACCGCCAAACTCGCCAAGGCTTCAACACCGGCATACAGCTCCACAGAAGGCAATACCCGCCAAGCCACACGCGGGCCGAAGGCAAGCTGATACAAATCGGCAGAGAAATGAGATGAAACCATGCGGCTTCCGGAAGCATACGTCGTCTCCTCGCGAATCACCCCTGTTTCACGAAAGTCGGAGTCATAGCGATCGGGCGTAGGCGGCGTAGGTGATGGAGAAGGCGGGTACGGCGGATTCCCGCAAACGAAGTATCCATCAGTCACCCGCGTAGTCAGAGCACCCGTATTCAGAAAACGCCCGGTAGAAGACTCCATATCAAAGAAGGCTGCCACCCGAAGCCCCAACGTGAGAGAAAAGCGTTCCTCAGAGAGCAGGTCAAACCCCAAGGCAGCGTTCAGTCCAAGCGCAGAATCATCCTCAGACGAGGAAAGATCGCTCCGGCCGCTCCCAGCAGTGAAAACGGATTCCGTGCGCTGCGCTCGAATAGCCCACAGCTCCGCACCCGGCGTTGTCGGATCCGGCACGGTGCTCCAAGAAGCGGGATCCCCTGCATCAAAGTCGTAGGACGTCCCGCCCGGGAGTGTCGCCGTTGGAGCGGAGACACTCCCCGATGTCTTGATTTTTGTCCGAGCACGCCAAGCCGGGCCGGCAGAAAACGTCCAACGGCCGCGCTCGGCAGCTTCCAACGCCACACCTTCTGCGGCCATAACGCCTGCCGCAGCGGCACCTATCATCAGGGCAATTATCTGTTTCATTGCATCCCCTCTCTTCTATTTCACTCATCAGCCACTACGCGGAAAAATCCGGAGACGGCCGACTGCGGGAGTTCAACTCGCAGCGAAACGATCCCCTCACTCCGCTTCTGAGAAGCAAGCGTATCCAAACGCACCGATGCGGCACCCAATGCCGGGAGCCACTCCACCTGCAGGGATGCCGGGTCAAACGTCTCCCAAGAGCGGTTCGTCGTCACCTGAACCGTCAATTCCCAGGCCGCGCCCTCCCCGGAAAGAGCCGTGATCCGAAGCGCCGTGATGCCAGAAGGCGAAGCCGGCGTAATGTTTCCCTGCCCGCCGAAGTTCTCTTCCACCCAATCCGCATCTGCGCGAAGCTTGATCGTTCCGGACGCCGTATCACTGCCCGCCCGCCGGAAGACCTCTGATCCGCCGACAGCGGGCGTTCCGTCCACAGTTACTTCCTCCAGCACGGCACAGTTCGCAAAGGCCCACTGTCCCAACGAAGAGACGCATGCCGGGATCGTAACCGACTTGAGGTTCGTTCCAGCAAACGCCGATTCGCCAATCGCCAGCGCAGCAGGGTCAGCAGGGCTGGCCGCCTGGCGCGGCGGAGTGAGCGTAAGTCCCGTAATGCCCGAAGCACCGCAAAAGGCATAGTCGCCCACCCGCGTGCAAAAGATCGGCGTAACCACCGTTCCGGTGATATCCGTCCGGTTCATGAAGGCGCGTGGGGCGATCTCCGTCACGGGCAGGCCGCCCACAGTATCAGGAAGCGTAAAGAGCCCACCCGCCGGCGGCGTACCGGTCAGCCCCGTAAGACGCGCCGTGCCATCCGCAAGCAGCTCATAAGAGAAGGCTGTCTCGCCGTCCCACAGCGTTTCCCAGCGGGCATAAAGCCGGTGCTCCGAAGGCGATAGCAGCGGTGCCCCCACCTGCACCTGCGCCGCATCGGCGCCGATGCCATCAAACCAGCCGACCAGACGATAACCCGGCCGCACTGCCGTTGGCAGTTCGCCGTATGTCCCACCCAAAAACTGCGTCGTAACGGCACTACCCTCCGCAAGATATGCACCTAAGGCATCGAATGTTACAGGCACCGCTGCGCTGCCAGCCGTCCAGACGACCGGATCGGCCGTGATGTAGTCGTGCGTGTCCGGGTCGGGATACATCGGGCACGCAGCGTACTCGTAGGTCCTTCCGCCCACCACGCCGATATCGCGGTACCAGGGGCCCGAGAGCGGCGCCATGTTCTGCCAGGGGCTGCGCGTCCCGTCGGCGTAGACCTCGCGGCGGATGATCTGGTAGTAGGTGCAGTCGGCCGAGAACGTCCACCGGATGTCGAGGGCGTTCTGCCCCGGTACGCGTTCCACCGTGACAGGCGTCGCCACCGAGCGGAGGAACTTGCTCCGGTAGGTCGAAGATGCCGCCGTCGCGCGGTTCGTAACCACGGCCTCCACGATGAGAACACCGTAGTAATCCCCCGGCTGCCACGTGAACTCACCACCCTCATCGGACAACTGTTCCTCGTGGTACACCACGTTCGTGATCGTGCCATATCGCGCGACCTCGGTGATCTCCAAATCCGTGCCGTCCTGCATGTTGAGGGATCGCGAAGCCTCGTCCGCCCAACGCGCCGCCCACGGGAACGCAATCTCCCGATCGTTTTCCTCAGATGCCTCCGGGAGCGGGATCGCCACCGGCTTCGTCGTGTTGATGTCCACCGTGCAGCTGTCCGTCAGCGAACTGTAGTCGTCGGCAACCGTGAGCGTCAGCGTTGCGCCTGGCGCGTCAAGGTTGTTCTGCGTGTCCGTATCGGCATCCCACACGAGCCGCAGCCATCCCGAACCCGAAAAGATCGCCGTGCCGTTCTCCACCGCCTTGCGGTTGACCGTGTAGTTCCGATCCACCACCGGCTCCCTTTCGAGCGTCGCCACGGTGATTGCCGTGCCCTCCGCCGTCTGCGCGGCGAGCGTGACGTTCGTCGGATACGGCAGGTTCGGAAGCCCGAAGAGTTCATTGAAGCGCGTCCGCACCGTCTTGTACTCGACATCGAGATCGACCTTGCCGTTCCACGGCCACCGCGAGGAGACACCCTGAATCTTCATCGTGTCCAGCACCGCATAGCCGACCACCGCCTCGGACGGCGCGCCCTTCATGCCGTTCGCGTAGACCGCCGTCACCGTGTAGCGGCCGAGACCCGGCTGCGGCAACTGGTCATCGATGAACTGGTTGGTGTCCACAGTCACCGTCTCCTCCGTGCGGTTGATCGCGACGTCCCAGCGTTCCACCTTCACCTCGTAGCCCGAGGCATGCGGCACGGCGTCCCATGTCACTGTCACAGCATCCGTGTCGTTCGTCGAGGCGACGACGTTCTGCGGCGTCTGCGTTGCGCCGCGCGTGCCGTTCACAGAAGGCTGAGCGGGCAGCGTTGTGCCGGTCTTCGAGATCGGCACAACAATGAACTCGAAGTCGCCGACGACCGTCTCGACGGTGTTGTCCGTCCACGTCGTCGCGTCCGTCACGGTTGCGACCGTCACGAAGTCCGTCTCGCCCGCCTGGCGGCGGCGGATCTCGTAGGAGGCCGCGCCATCGAGCGCGTTCCACGTAATCGTCACGCCGTCCGCGTTGTCCGTCGTCGCCGAAAACGCGAAATCGGGCAGCCTGAATACGGCCACACACTCCGTCTGCTCGTTGCTGCCGGAGACCGGCTTGAGTATCAGCGTAATCGTATTCAGACCCCAACTCTTCGGCGTCCACGAATTGATCGTACCCTCGCCGAGTTTGGCTTCGGTTCTCAGAATCTCCACGGGATTCGCGTTGTCCGTGATGTCCGTCAACACCGCCGTCTGCTTCCACCAGGCGTCGTTTTCGCCAGTGCCGAGATACCCCTCTTTCACCTCTGGCTTCGCCCAACGCGTGGACCACGGAATCTGGACGTCCTCCGCGCCGAACGGCAGATCGATGACCCCGGTGCGCGTGTCGAGGTCGAAGGTCTTCTCGAATACGATCGCCTCGCTGTATAAGTCGCCCTCCAACATGACCGTCAAGGTCGCGCCCGGCTCGTACATTCCGAGCGCGTCCGTCGGCGCATCCCAGATGATGCGGTCGTTCGCGCCGAGCGTGAACGCCCCGTTCGTCACCTTCTCGCGGCGGATGACGCGGCCGTCAAGCGTCTCGCGGACAAGCGAACCGACGGCGAGTCCCATCCCGTCCGCCGTTCTCACCGCGACCGCCACGTTCCGCTCCGGCAGGTTGTCGGCCGTCCCCGTGACCTCCGCATACCGTCCGCGGACCGTCTGGTAGGCGAGATCAATATCCACCGTGCCGTTCCACGGCCAACGCGTCGAGACGTTCGTCAGTTCCGCCTTGTCCAGCGCCCGCCAGCCGACGGCCGGCTCGGACGATGCGCCCGTCGCCCCGTTCGGATAGACCGCCGCCACCGTATACTTCACGAGACCGATCTCGGGCGCATCCTTATCGACATACGACGTCCTGCCAGAGACGTATTGCGTGCGCGTCGTCGGCGTACCTTGTGTACCATAGGTGGCAATCGTCAGCCGGTAGGACGTCGCGTTCGGCTCCCGGCCCCACTCCACCGTCACGGCCGCCTTCTCCTCCTCCGTTTTGCCCTGCGACGCCGTCACATTCGTGACCCGCTCAGCCGGCAGCTGGAAGAGGACTTCGCTCGTCAGCTCGACCACATTCGCATCGGATTCGTCATCATCGTTCAACTCGCGCTTGATGAGATGGAAGCCCGTCCACATCTCGTCCGTGACTTCAATCTCGCCCGCGCCCGTCTTCTGCTCCGGCGTCAAAATGACCTTTTCCGTCCCGTCCACCAACTGTAAAGAGATTTCGGTGCGGTCCTTCGTCTCGTCGCGCGTGTCCGTGCGCATCCACTCCCAGACGATCGGAATCTTCTCGCCGACCTGGACGGGGCGCACCTTGCGCAGATCCACCGTCAGGCCGTCCTTCACGGCCGGTGCGGGCGCGGCGACCGCCCCTTCCGGCGCATCGTCCGCGAGCTTCGGCACGATCCGCAGGACGATGTTCGAGACAACCGGATCGGACACCTGGACCTGGCCGAGATTCGGGGCGTTCCACCAAATGCGCGTCGTCTTGCCGGAGGGGAGCGGCTTCGAACCGAACGGAATGTTCGCCGGATCGAGGGAGAGCCCGTCCACCGTTTCGAGCCGCAGAGTCTTGTCCTCGCTCCTCAGCGGAATCGACGTACCGTCCGCCAATTTGGCCTCCAGCCTGTATGTCACCGCGCCGTCCGTCGCCTCATCGCGTCCACTCGCAAAATAGACGTCGAGCGCGACCTGCGTCGTCCACGGATAAAGCTGCCGCGCCTGGACGATTTCGATCTTGTCGAGCGACCGGTAGCCGCGCTGCGCCGCCGGCGCGGGGCCGATGGCCTCGCCGTCGGAATTCAGCGGCACGACCGTGTACTCGTAGGCACCCGCCTCGTCCGCCGTCGTGTCCGTGTACGTCGTCACGCCCGCTCCCACGGTCGCGACCGTCTCGAAGTCGCCCGTCGAACCTTTCACGCGCCGCCGGATCTGGTAGCCGCCCACGGCGTTCTGGTCGAGCGTGCTCCACATGAGCGTGATGCCGTCCGCCACGCCCTGCGACACCGAGAAATCGAAGTCGGGATACTTGATGATGGCCGTCTTCCCCTCGCCGTAGTCGGGGACGAACTTCAGTTCGTTCTCGCCCCAGATGTTCAGTTCGTTTTTGCCCAAGGTGACGCTGCCGCGCGTGTTACCCGCCTCATCCGGCAGTTCAAACACCTTCGTGCCGTTGCAGAAGACTTCCGCCTGCTCGCACACGTTACCATCCTTAATCCAATCGAGATCGACGTAGACCAGCGTTCCTTCCGCGAGATTCACCTCGCGGGGACTGCGCGTGTCGAGGTGTGGAATCGTGCCCGAGACCGCGCCATCCGTCCATGGCAATAGGGTTACATCCGCCTGCTCAACTCTCACACATTCAATCGAGAAGGTGAGGTCATCAAAGGTTCCCGCGCCGAGGTCTGTGCCCACGTCCCACTCGAGACGGTTCAGCGGCACCGTTCCATACAGCGAAAAGTCATCCGTACCAATTTCCGTATCGTAAGGTTCCCCCACCGAGCGGCGAAGCGTCTTGACCTCGACGGGCTCGCCCCCTTTCTGGGCAAACAGTTTGAATCGGGGGATACCATCACGTCCCAGAACGTCGCGCGCCGTCTCGTACTTGAGGAGAATATCCACCTTGCCGTTCCAGGGCGTCTGCGGCTGAACGGCAACCAGCGAGAGGTCGTCCAGCTGGCTGTAGCCAATGACTGAATCGCTCTCGTCAATCTGGGTGCCGTCCGCGCCCAGCGCCTCGACTTTGTATCTGTAGCGCGTTAACGGGTCGACGCTCATGTCCGTAAACGACACCGTCCCCGCCTTGCCCGTGGGGGTGATTTCGTCGATGCAGGCGTAGGCGTCCGACTCGTTGATGCCCGCGCGCCAGACTTTGTACTTCGCCGCGCCCGGCACGGTCGGCCAGGTGAGGAGAACACTGTTCTGGTCGGGCTGCGGCGTGGCCGTGAGGCCCCGCGTGTCGATGGTGACGCCCCCGATCGCCTCGTCCAGCACGAGACGCGGCGCACCGCCCTCCGTCTCGGGCTTCGCCCAGCCCTGCACCCAGATCGTCACGTTCGTGTGGTAGTAGTTCTTGAGATCATCGTACACGTACCAGGCAATCTCCCCTGGATATTCCACCGTGCCGGAGACCGCCGTGAGGGTGAAGTTCGTCGGATCGACACTCACCCAATCCAAAGAATCGGGAGGACAGACATCCAGCGACTTCACCTCAAGCGGCGTACCGTCCCGCCGCGCGTAGGGCTTGCTCCCCGCCGCCGGAGTTTCGGGCACCGTGCCGGGCGCCGGATACGGGACTTCGATGGCCTTGAAGGTAAAGTACAGCGGTTCCTCGCCCTCGGCCGCGCGCGACGAGGCGTAGGCGTATGTGAGGTTGATCGCCAACATGCCTTGCAGAAGGCGATAGCTGTTATCCGGCAACGCGATGTCAAGCTTGTCGAGCGTCTTGTAGGCTGTCACGGTCTCGGAATAGTCGCTGAAGTAGCCGTCGCGCGTCGGATTCGTGAGATCCTGTGGGTTGTCAGGCTCGATATAACTGTAGCAGCGGATGCGGTACTGGTAGGTCTTGCCGGACTCGACGTCGTCCTCGATTTCCCAGCGGCTGACGAAAACCCCGTTGTCGTCCAGCCGTCCGCGCGCCGTCCGCATCCACCAGTCGCTCCATGTGTCCGTGCCGGTGTCCTTCACGCGGCATTCGATGCTGTAGGTGAAGTCGGTCGGGACCGTCTTGCCCTCAATCTCCGTTGCCCAACCGTCGGCGGGCCACGCGACGCCGTCCCACGCCAGCTTGACCTTCGAGCCGTCCAGCGACGCCGTCACGTTCTGCGGCGTTGGATAGGCGGTATGCTCGATGGTCGTCCAGGTTCCCCCCGGCGCTGCCCAAAGCGAACACGTCCAAACAACCGCCGCCACTGCGGACATCCATTGTATCAGCCTATGCATAACTCCCTCTCCGAAAAACGCTTCGACTCTTTACCGTGTACATAATAACAAATACAAGCACCCTCCCGCAATACCCCCCCCGAATATACATACGTTCAATCATTCCCCGAACAGGATTCTTCCGGAAACATCGGCCTGTATTCTCACGCCCTTCTGCTGACTTGACGTACATGCGGTGAGGGATGAAAAAGATTGGAATCGTGGAATTCTGAAGGAATTTTTGGCGGGATGGCATGATTGAGAATGAAAAAGGGAGTTATCAATGAAGGTGAGAATCGATTGAGGTTTTGAGGGTCTATTCTCAAAAGATTTGATAACAGATGCAGGCGGCTTGCAAAGGGATTCTGCCGGGAGCTTCCCGATACCAAGCCCCAAACCCAAGACAACTCGGGGCGGATTCACGTCAAACCCGGGGCGGATTGGAGGTAAAGCCGGGGCGGATTCAAAACGGATCCGCCCCGAGACGTTTTCTCCTGCCAAGGACAAGGTATGCCCAAACACATGGCGGAAGCTCAGCCTGACGGCTCCCGCTGATTAAACTGCGGTTTATCCGGAATTATGCTACACTGGCGGTTATGGATGAACAGGCAGCACAACTTCGGGCGGCGATGATCGCCGTTGTGGGGCGGACCAATTCAGGGAAGTCAACACTCGTGAACCGGCTAGTCGGTGAAAAGGTGTCGATTGTTTCCGGCATGGAGCAAACCACGCGCAACCGCATCCGCGGAATTTTGACCGAACCGCAGGGGCAGCTGGTGTTTCTGGACACGCCCGGCGCCCATAAAGCGGAGAATGAACTCGGAACACTGATGAACCGAATGGCGCGCACCGCCGGTGAGGGCGCGGACGTGCTGATGGTGGTGTTTGATGGAGCGGCGCCCGTTCGAATGGAAGACGAAGGATGGATGGCGCGGGCGGGCTTCACCGAAACACCGACCCTCTTCATCTTAAATAAAGCCGATGCGGCAGGATTTGACGCGGTGCCCTTTCATCAGGCCTGGGAACGCCTCCGCGCTGAGAAAAACATCTCGCGGAACGTGCCGTGGCTGGAGCTTTCCGCGGAAACCGGCAAGGGCTGCGCGGCCTTGCTGGAACGGTTGTGGATCATGGCGCCGGCAGCAGACACGCTGCTCTTTCCGGAAGATATCGTCTCCGATTTTCCCCGGCGGCTTGCCATCGCAGATATGCTGCGAGAAAAGCTAATCCGCCGGCTCTACCAAGAAGTGCCGCACGAGTTGGGTGTGCGCGTGGAGCGAATTGACGAAACGCCCGAGGGCGGATGGGAAGTCTATGCCACCATTCTTGTGAACCGCCCTTCGCAAAAGGGAATGGTCATTGGAACAAAAGGGCGAACCCTGCGGGCGATGCGCCGCAGCGCCGAGCCGGAAATTGCCGAAGCCTACGGGCTTTCAGCTTGCAGGATTATCCCATTCGTGCGCGTGGAGCCCAAATGGTTCAAGAACTATTTTATTCTAAAAGAGCTTGGATATAAGGAGTCGTGATATGGCGTTTTCCTCTTCATCGATGGATCCGGACGCAGTTGCACCCGCGGTGCAGCCCGTACGCCCGCGCCGAGGCGGCGGGTGCCTGCTGGGGTTCGGGCTGGGATGCCTGAGCGCGTGGTTGATCTGTGTTCTAGCTCCCCTTATTCTATTCGGCTGCGCCTGTTATTTTCTTCGGAACACAACGCAAGAGCTTGTTTCCCGCGCCGGGTGCTCCACCTATGGGGCTCCCAATTACACCATTCTGCGCGGTTGTGAGGATGGGAAACAGGTGCTTCGGCTCGAATTGCGCGGCATCATTTCAGGCGATTCAACCAGCCGTTGGTATCTCCCGCCCGATAGCGATGCAGCCGTCCGGCAAGCCATTGAAACGGCCATTCTGGATGAGGAGATCCGCGGTCTGCTTTTGATTGTCGATTCCCCAGGCGGGAGCGTTACAGCAAGCGATGAGCTTTATCACGCTCTGGAGCGTTTCAAAGCCGCCTATCCGGATCGGCGGATCGTGGTGCTGGGGCAGGATATTCTGGCTTCCGGTGCCTATTACCTAGCCATGCAGGCCGATTGGATCCGCCTGCAGCCTACCGGGCTGGTCGGTTCCATCGGCGTCATTGTCCCAGGGGTCAATCTGTCAGGACTAGCGGCGCGTCTGGGTATTGCAGACAATTCGCTGGCCTCCGGCGCCTCCAAGGATCTGGGTAACCCGCTCAAACCCATCAACCCCGAACACAACGCCATTCTTCAAACGGTGGTAGACGGTATGTACCGCCGTTTCACCGCACTGGTAGCCAAGGGGCGGCACCTGCCAGAAGCAGAAGTCCGCCATTTGGCTGACGGACGGGTCTTTCTGCCGGAAGATGCACGGAACCTGCGCCTGATTGATGACATCGGCTACGAAGACACCCTCGACTCCAAACTTGCCGAGCTGCTCGAATGCGGTGTGGAGTCGCTGACGATTCTGGAACCCGCCGCCGTCCACAATCCCTTTAAGGTCTTTCTTTCCGAATTCCCCATGGCGCTTGGCCGCGGGCTCTCCGCGCCCTTTGCCGCGCTTCCGGAACAAAAACCGCAATACCGCTGGTAATCGATGAAACAACGACTCGATCAGGCACTGGTTCAGCGCGGCCTCGTAGAGTCGCGCGAATGGGCACAGCGCCTGATTCTCGCAGGCGAAGTTCTCGTCAACGGACAAAAAGCGCAGAAAGCCAGCCAGACCGTCCCCGAAGACGCTACGCTGGCGCTCGCAGCAAAGCCGCGTTTCGTTTCCAGAGGCGGCGAAAAGCTGCAGGGGGCATTTGATTGTTTCCCGTTGAATGTTGAGGGACTATGCTGTCTTGATGTCGGCGCCTCCACCGGCGGCTTCACCGACTGCCTGCTTCAGCATCACGCCCGGCGGGTGCTCGCCCTTGATGTCGGCACCAACCAACTGCATTACCGCCTGCGGAGCGATCCGCGTGTGTGGAGCAAAGAACAGTTTAACTGCCGGTATCTCACCCCCGAAGATCTGCCCGAACAGCCGCACTTTGGCGTAACCGACGTTTCCTTTATCTCCCTCAAGCTCATTCTCCCGCCCATGGCCGCCTGCCTGGCGCCCGGCAGCCAGATTATCTCCCTCATCAAACCGCAATTTGAAGCCGGGCGGAAAGACGTCCCCCACGGCGTGGTGCGCGATGAAACCGTCCGACAACGCGTTGTGGAAGAAATTCGCCAATTCGGCATCAAGACCCTTCATCTGGAATGGCTTGGGTGCGAACGTTCTCCGCTTCTGGGGCCGGAGGGCAACGTCGAATTCCTGGCCTGGTGGCGCGTACCATCGGCTGTGACGCCCGCCCCTCCGCAGACACAAACATGACGACGCCCCGCGCGTTGCCGCCTGTTTCGAGACTGTCCACCCAAACAATTCCCACGCTCCATGTTTCCTTTTTACGCACCCATCTCATCCCTTACTCATCCATCAATAGAGGCGGTTCATGCGTCCAGGATTGTGGTAAATTTCCATCGTTCTGCTCCTTGTGGTTATCACGATTGCCCTCCCTCTCGGCCTGATCGTTTTCATTGTCAGGCAACTCACCAAGACATGACGTCGAATCTGGAACAGTTCCAGCGGCCAATCAAGTTGTGCGCCTATACCGCACGTTGAACAGACCGACTGACAAGTTATCTCCGCCGGATAATCTGCCCCACGTTCTTCGTGCACAGAGTAACAGACATCCCTACCGCGCCCCAACCACCGTACGTCTTATCTTACATGCCACGATTGCATGCCACGTGCGCGTGCGAAATGATAACCGATGATTCTTGACGAAACCTTCCCGCTATGCACGGCTCATGCTCCTGCTCCGCGTGCGCACGAAACGCTAACGCTTCAGCTCGGCCATGCCTGGAACAACCGCTCTGTGCATTTTCTTTCCCTTTTTCGTCAGGCTCTCAACAGCCCGCCCATATCCCCTTTGAACAGCACTCCTGAGAAACCCGCCCTCCGCACCCGAGACAACGCCGAATGCATTTAAGGCAGCCTAAATTTACCCCGTTCCTCTCGTTTTCGGATGATTCATCTCTTCATCACCCCATCCCCCTCACCGATCCTTCGGCATGTTCATACGTCTGATGCCAAACACACGGCTCCTACCGAGAAGATGGTTCCGAATAGGCGATGCCGTATTCACCTGTTCGCCGCCTCTGTCTCCGCCTCCCGCCACGTCTGACACACTTGCGATTCCTTGAATTAAGAAAGGCTTCCACAGACCCCCGTGTACCCACCCTTCCTCCCGACTTCCGGGAAACCACCGAAGAATCCGTTTCTGTCTCATCGTGTTTTCTGCCCCTTTGCGTCAACCAGCTTCTCCGGCATTTCATCCAGACTGGCTTGACTGCATCACAAAGCTTTGATATTCTTTTTTCTCATTTGTGATTTTAGGTCTCAAGACAAGAGGAAACAGACTATGAAGATGACTTGGCAACCCTCCAAGATCAAGCGCGTCCGCAAGATCGGCTTCCGTGCCCGTATGGCCACGAAGAATGGGCGCAAGCTCCTGAGCCGTCGGCGCGCGAAAGGCCGCAAGGCGTTGGTGCACGCGTAAGAGGCTGAAACCGCGGCGCGTGGCATGGCCGGACGCCGCGCGGGGGACGAACACCATGACGCATTCCCCTGCTGGCGGTTACGCTTCAAAAGGAGACGTCTCTTCGGCGCCTCCTTTGCTTTTTTCACCTTACCGCCTGCCGGCGCCCGATTATGCCTCGGTTTTCGAGCAGGGGCGTTCTTTTGCGTGTGGGTCATTGGTGCTTCGATGGAAACCAAATGGGCTAACCAAGACGCGGCTGGGAGTTATTTCAGCCAAGCGGACGTTTCCTCTGGCGGTTGAGCGCAGCCGGGCGCGGCGGCTCATGCGTGAAGCTTTCCGTCTGGAGCGGCCCATGCTGGCTGTTGGATTTGATCTGGTGCTGCTTGGGCGGCGAAAACTGGTTACACTTTCCTGCGATGCTGTGCGGCGCGATCTGCGCTGGCTCTGCCGAAAAACCGGGCTTACAGCCGAACATGGCGCCGAGATGCGGCAGGCTCAATCATGACCTCCAAATCCATCTTCCCCTCACGCCATACGCTTACCCAGCGGATAACCGTCTGCCTGATTGGAGCCGTCCGCCTCTATCAGCAGACACTTCACGGTTTCTTCGGGTATGGCGCGTGCCGTTTCACCCCCACCTGTTCGCACTACATGATTGAGGCGCTTCGCGTGCATGGACCTTGGCGCGGCCTGAAGCTCGGGATTTGGCGGATTCTCCGATGCAACCCTTTCTGCCATGGCGGCTACGACCCTGTGCCGCCGGCCACTCCCTCATTGAAGGAAACACATTCACATGAACAAGACTGAAAAAATTTGGGCTGCCGTATTGGCGGCCGCACTCGTAGGCTACTTTGCCTGGCGGTTGCTGACACCCCAGCCAGTACCGGCCCCGCAACCCCAACAGACCGTGCAGGCTCCCGCCGCGCCAACCGTCTCAACACCCGTTACACTTCCGCAAACGAACCCTGCGAAACCGGTTGTTTTAACCGCAGCCCAGGAACGCTTTTACACTTTAGAAAACGAGCAGGTTCGACTGACGTTCTCCGATCAGGGGGCGCGGCTGATCAAAGCCGAAATGCTTCAATACCGCACGGAGAATAGAGAAGACGCTCCGCACGTTACGCTTGAAACAGATCACCTGCTGAACCTGACCTTTGAACAGGCTGCGCCCTACCTTTCTTACACGGCTGCACAGCCAAAGGGCGATAGCCTCCGCTTCACCGCCACGCTCCCCAATGGCGTAGAGCTCACGCGAACGATGACCCTGCAAACAGATTATGTGCTGAATGTTCAGGATACATTCCGTGCGCCGCAGCAGGCCACGCTGGCTCCCTATCAAATGAGTGCCGGGGCATTAACGCTCCCGGCGGACGCACCGGGTGATGCTCTCGGAGCAGATTTCCTGGCACAGGGCGAACGAAAGCCGGAATATTGTGAGAGCCAGCTTGGAAAGATCCTGGGGGCACGCAGTGCGTTCCTAGGATGTGGAACCAGTTCAGACCCGGCAGGGGTACCGCTCTCCGGCGTACAAACGTTCGCTGCGCCGCAAACGTGGGTCGCCTTGAAAAACCGTTTCTTCGTGTCGCTTACCATGCCAGCTGTGGGTGCTCCTGCTGCGCTCCAGGTATCGCGTGATGGCTTGGCAAAAACGGTTCGTATCGAGAACGTT
>ERZ808277.377-NODE-377-length-14295-cov-2.690941_pt1 | contig 14295 bp, 18 predicted proteins | sample MGYA00521240_ERZ808277 | MGnify/ENA primary metagenome ERZ808277 (study PRJEB31516, sample SAMN03275599) | gut metagenome | biome: mammalia-associated habitat; material: feces | host: Papio cynocephalus | place: Kenya | collected 2012-07-17 ... | reverse complement strand
TCATGGAAGCTAACCAAATGTTAGATAGATTATATGTTTTTAGTTTAAATTATGAAAAACTAAGTCCACAAGAGCAAATAGTATTTTTAATGGAAGCTGAAAAAATATTTAAAGCATTTGATAAAATGCCAAGAGCATTGTGGGAAGATGAATATAGAAAATATTCAGAAGTATTAGATACCTATAAAAATATTAGATTATTGAGATGGGCATCAAATTAAAATAGCTTAACATAAAAAATCCTATATATAAATAAAAAGATGTAAGTTTAACTTGCATCTTTTTATTTTTTAGTATATATAAAATATATTAACAAAAAATAGGAGGTTTTCATGGCAAAAAGTAAAAGTGTATTCGTATGTAATAGTTGTGGATATGAATCAGCAAAATGGCTTGGAAAATGTCCAGGTTGCAATGAATGGAATACTTTTTTTGAAGAAAAAATTAGTAAAGCCAGTTCTTCAAATGGAAATTCAAAAAATAAAGTAGCTAAACCATTACCATTAAATTCTTTAGAAGGAAATGTCAAAGAAAGGACTTCAACTGGTTTTGAAGAATTAGATAGGGTTCTAGGAGGAGGTCTAGTAAAACGGTTCTTTAATATTATTAGGAGGAGAACCAGGAATTGGCAAATCTACATTAATTTTACAAATTTGTGATAAAGTAAAGGTGAATGGGAAAGTTCTATATGTTTCAGGAGAAGAATCAGCAGAACAAATTAAGCTGAGAGCAGACAGATTGCGGAATAAAAAATGATAATTTAATGTTTCTTGGAGAGACAGATATAGATGTTGTAGATGGAGCAATAGAAGAGATGTCACCAGAATTGGTCATTATAGATTCGATTCAAACAATGTATTCAGATGATATAACATCAGCAGCAGGTAGTGTTAGTCAAGTAAGAGAAATAACATCTAGAATTATGAAGAGATGTAAAAGTAATATGATTACAACTATAATAATAGGGCATGTAACAAAAGAAGGAAATATTGCAGGACCAAGAGTTTTAGAACATATGGTTGATACTGTTTTATATATAGAAGGTGAAAGATATTTTTCATATAGAATATTAAGAGGAGTAAAAAATAGATTTGGTTCCACTAATGAGATTGGTATGTTTGAAATGGCAAATGAGGGAATGGTTGAAATAACAAATCCATCTCAAATATTAATATCAGAAAGAGATGATAACCCAGCAGGATCTGTAGTTGTTGCAACAATGGAAGGAACAAGACCATTACTTATAGAACTACAGGCACTTACTACTCCAAGTGTTTTTGGAATGCCTAGAAGAACTGCAAATGGAATTGATTATAATAGATTAACACTATTAATAGCAGTTTTAGAGAAAAAAGCAGGTTTAATGTTAGGAAATCAAGATGTATATTTAAATGTAGTAGGTGGTATAAAAATAAGTGAACCAGCAATAGATTTGGGGATAATTCTTTCAGCAAGTTCAAGTTTTAAAAATATGCCTATAAAAAAAGATGTAGTTATAATAGGAGAGGTTGGTTTAACAGGAGAAGTTAGAGCAGTTAACTTAATAGAAAAAAGAATAAAGGAATCAGAAAAATTAGGATTTAAGACATGCATAATACCGGAAAATAATAGAAAACTATTGAAAGAAAAGTTTAAATTAGATATAATAGGTGTGAAAAATATAACAGAGGCAATGAAAGCAATAGGATTAAAATAATAAGCATATCGGAGGTGTAAAAAAGGAGTTGAGACTAAAAAAAGAGGACACGATAACAGAAGTACTAAAAATGATTTCACCAGGGACAGAGATAAGAAATGGGCTAGAAAGTATATTGAAAGCTAAAACAGGAGGATTAATAGTAATAGGGGATTCAAAAGAAGTTTTAGATATAGTTGATGGCGGATTTAGTATTAATGAAGATTATACATCATCTAGATTATATGAATTAGCAAAAATGGATGGAGCTATAGTTTTAAGTAGTGATTTTAAAAGAATATTATTTGCAAATGCACAATTGATTCCATCACCGGATATACCTACAACTGAGACTGGAACAAGACATAGAACTGCAGAACGTACAGCAAAACAAACAGGAGAGCTAGTTATAAGCATTTCGCAAAGAAGAAATATAATAACTATATTCAAAGGAAATTTAAGATATGTATTAAACGATACATCTAAGGTATTAACGCAAGCAAATCAGGCATTACAAACAGTAGAAAAGTATAAAAAAGTATTTGATAGTAAATTAAGTTTATTAAATGAGTATGAGTTTAACGATATAGTTACATTAGATAATGTAATAACATCAATACAAAGAGCAGAAATGGTTATGAAAATAGTAGAAGAAGTAAAAAAGGGAATTTATGAATTAGGAGAAGAAGGACGACTTGTAAATATGCAATTAACTGAACTAGTAGGAGGACTAGAAAAAGAAGAACTTCTAATAATAAAAGATTATATTGCACCTGGAAAGAAGAGAACACCTGAAAAAGTTATTTCAGAAATTATAAAATTAGAATATGAAAATTTATTAAAACCAAATAATATAGCCAAATTATTGGGGTACGAAAATTTTGATAATTATGACGAAGTTGGTGTATATACGAGAGGATATAGAATATTAAGTAAAATACCAAGAATGCCAAACAATATAGTAGAAAACTTAATAAAATCATTTAAGTCATTTCAACATATATTAGCTGCAGATATTCCAGCATTAGATGAAGTAGATGGAATAGGAGAAGTAAGAGCTAGAACTATAAAGCAATCTTTAAAAAGAATGCAAGAGCAATATGTATTTGATAACATTATGCTATAAATTTTGTATACGAAAGAAGGTAAATATATGAACAACAAAGGAGTAACTTTAACATCTCTGGTGGTGACTGTAATGGTATTACTTATATTAGCTTCATTTGCAGTATATTCGGGAAAAAGTGCAATAGAGGAAAGTGAAAAAACAGCATTTCAAACAGAATTACAAATAGCACAAAATAAAGTAAACACAATATATGAGAAAATGCAAACAGGAGATACATCATATAATGATGTTGGAAAAGATATTTCAAATGTAGATGTTCAACAACAAGAAAAAATAAAGACAGCATTAAGTTTAAGCGATTTTGATGGTTTCAAATATTTTGATCAAGAAGAATTGAAAAAAATAGAAATAGATAATATAAAACAAAAGATGTTGATAAACTTTAATGAAAGAAAAGTAATAAGTGTTAATGGCTTGAAAATAGGTGACCAAATAATATATACACAAGAACAATTAAAAACAGGAACATATAATAATAATTTTCAAAACAAAAATACAACAAGTCCAGAATTCAATTTAAGTAAGCAAATTTTTGGTTTAACAGGAAAAGTAACAATAACTGATATAAAATATTATAAAAATGTGGGGAAAGGTACTATAAAGTATAGATTAAAAGGAACTTCAGCTTGGAATGAGTGTATTGGGAATACATTTGAAGTTACTAAATCAGGTATATATGAGGTTCAAATTATAGATGCAGCCAATAATGAATCACAGATTAAAGAAATAGAACTGGTATTAAGCAACAATCCAGTTTTATCAGAAGGAATGGTACCAGTAGTATATAATGAGTCAACAGCGAAATGGGAAAAAGTAGATCAAAACAGTGGGGATTGGTACGACTATGGCGAGAAAAAATGGGCTAATGTAATGCTAAATGATGGATTGGAATTTGAAAACGATGGAAAAACAATAAAAAATGAAGGAAGCATGTTTGTTTGGATACCTAGATATGCATATAAAATAACAGAAGGATATCATAGTAGTACAACTGGAAAAATAGATGTAAAGTTTTTAGTAGATACAAATAATTATACAAATGACAATGCAAAAATTGTAGAATATAATGAAACAACAACAAGCAACTATACAAAATTTCCAGATGGGTATGTAGTACATCCAGCATTTACTAGTAATACTGCTGCAGGTGGATGGGATAAAGAAATAAAAGGAATATGGGTTGCAAAATTTGAAGCAGCTTATCCAATGGAAGATAAAACGGATATTAAAGAAAAAGCAGAATCGGGTTTTTATTATCCTGTATTTAAAGGACAGAGGTATTCGTATAATTATATATCGATAAGAGATATTTTCACATTAGCCAAAGAAATGTGCAACGGTTCAAATCCATATGGAATAGGTGAAGATTCAAATAGCCACATGATGAAAAACAGCGAATGGGGGGCTTGCGCTTATTTAGCAACAAGTGCATATGGAAAAAACAGTGAAATATATCCCAACAATGTAAGTTTTGAAGGCGATAGAAGAAATATAGCTGATAATCCAGTTTATGCAATAACAGGATATAGTGCAGATATAAGTTATAAGGAAACAAATGAAGCAGGAGGCTCTGAAATAGGAGATAAAATTGGTACATCATCGGCATGGTATACAGAAGCGGGATATAATGCAAGTACTACAGGAAATATATATGGAATATACGATATGAGCGGAGGAAACTGGGAGTATGTATTAACATTATTTTTAACAGGAGATGATAATTCAATGAGTTATTCTAGTTCATTTTATGATAGCTTAAGCAATAAATATCTAACTATATATCCGACACCAGCTGGTGCAGAAACAACTATTAATATAAGCACAGCTTATAATGCATTTGGACCAATGTACGGTGATGCTCTCTGGGAAACATCAGCAAGAACAGGAGAAAATGATACACAAAATCATGCATGGTATAACAACAGAAGTGATGATGATTTAAATGCAGGCGAACCATTCTTTATAAGAGGCTGCGAATGGGCAGGTGGCGAAAGTGCAGGCGTTTTTTCATTTAATGATATATCTGGATATGCAAATGTAATTTCTACTTTTCGTGCAGTGTTAACAGTAGAATAAAAATAAATTTATAAAAAAATGGAGGAATAAAAAATGAAAAAAAATATTATTACAATAGTAGTGTTAATAATTATATTAGCATTAATAGGAACTTTGTGTTATGGGTATTATAAAAAATTTACATTTAAACCACAAAATCCAGTGGCAACAATGGAAGTAGAGGGCTTTGGAACAATGAAAATAGAATTATATCCAGATGAAGCACCAAATACTGTAGCTAATTTTATTGCATTAGCTAATAGGGGATTCTATGATGGACTTACTTTTCATAGAACAATACCAGATTTTATGATACAAGGTGGAGACAAAGAAGGAAATGGAACAGGTACTCCTAAATTGAGTGATTTAAAAGATGGTGGGTCAGATGAAAAATATAGTATAAAAGGAGAATTTTTAGCAAATGGGTATACCAAAAACACATTAAAGCATGAAAAAGGAGTTATATCAATGGCAAGATCAGACTATAGTGCATATGCTTCAATGGATCCAGAACTTGTAGAAAAAGGGTATAATTCAGCTGGTTCACAATTCTTTATAATGACAAAAGACAATACAAGTTTAAATGGAAGTTATGCACCATTTGGAAAGGTAACAGAAGGTCTAGATGTATTAGATAAAATTGCTAATGTGGAAGTTGTAACAAGAGATGAAAATGCTCAAGAAGGATTAGATAAGCCAGTTAACCCACCAGTTATAAAAAGCTTAAAAGTTGATACATTCGGAATAGATTATGGTGAACCAGAAACAGAAAAAGCATTTGATATGAATGAATGGATGCAACAATTATACGGAGGAGCTACAACTACAACAGGTACAACAGAAGAATAAATATAAATTTGAAAAAAAGAACTAAATGTGGTAAAATATATTTATAGGATATATAGATTGGGGGGATACCAATGAAGAATTTCGCAAGTTATTTGTTAGTAATGTTTATGGTAATGTTTTGGGTAGGAAGAGTTATAATAGCTTTTACATATAGTATGGGAATTGAAATTGGAATAGAGCCACTTAATATACAAATGGAAATTATATTATTATTTGTAGCTTTATTGTGTATAATACTAGTAACTAAAAGAAAATTACTAGGAGCTATATTATATGTGGCAGCATACGGTTCATACTTTGGAGTAGATATATATCATACAGTAAAAGGAATATTAGAAAATACAGCTACAATATTTGACTATACAACAGCTTTGATATCATTTATAGGTATGACAATACCTTTGGCAGTATTATTTGAATTATTATTAGATAAAAATAGAAAGGCAAATCCAAAAGACAAAAAAACAGATTGGTTCTATACTAATAAAAAGTTTGATAGAATATTAGATGAAAGAGCAGATAAAAATAATTATAGACAATATTAAAAAGGTGAAAACATAGAAGAAAATAGTAAAGCACTTAAAAAGCAAAGTTCAAATGCTAAAATGAACTTTGCTTTTTTGATATATTCTTTATAAAATAATATATGTATGATATAATGTACAAAAAGTTATAATAAGGGATGATGTAGTAATATGGAGCAAATATTGGATATGAAAAATGAAATAGAATATACCAAGTTAAAAGTACCAGCAGAAATTATAAAACAGGGAGGAATTGTTATATTTCCAACAGAAACAGTTTATGGAATAGGAACCAATGGATTAAATAAAGATTCAATAGAAAATTTATATGAAATAAAACAAAGACCAAGAAATAAGCCTATTAGCTTATTAGTTTCAAATTTTGATATGATAAACGAAGTAGCAGAAAGTATAACAGAATTAGAATATAAAATAATGAAAGAATTTTTTCCAGGACCATTAACAATGGTTTTAAAGAAAAAAAGTTGCGTACCAGATGAACTAACTGCAGGGGGAGATACAGTAGGGATTAGAATGCCAGAAAATAAAATTACATTAAAACTTATAGAATATGCAGGAGTGCCAATAGCAACTCCAAGTGCTAATATTTCTGGAAAACCAAGTGGAACTAACATAGAAAGCATAAAAAAAGATTTTAAAGGAAAAGTTGAATTTTTTATAGATGGCGGAGAAAGCAGAATAGGTAAAGCTTCTACAATAGTAAAAGTAGAGAACAATGAGATAAAAATTTTAAGGCAAGGAATTATAACAAAAGAAGAAATAATAGAAAAATGCAAGTAAAATGATAAATTAAATGAACAAGAAAGAGGGAATTCTATGAAAATCTTAATAATTGGCATTGTTGCAAGTGGAAAAACAACTTTAGCAAAACGATTATCAAAAGAAAACAAAATAAATTATTATGAGATTGATTCAATAGTTCATGATGATATCAAAAATAAGAAAAGGACAGATGAAGAACAGAAAAAAATAATAAACAAAATAAACGAACAGGCAAATTGGATTATTGAAGGGACATTAAGAAAGAACTTGTATTATTTATTGAATATGGCAGATAAAATTATTTACTTAGACATTCCATTACATATAAGAAAAAGAAGAATATTATTTAGATATATAAAGCAAAAGTTAAAAATAGAACAGTGCAATTACAAGCCAAATATAAAAATGTTGAAAAAAATGTATAAGTGGACAAAAGAATTTGAGGATACACAAAATGATTTTGAAAAAGAATTATTAGTATATAATAAAAAAGCAATAAAATTAAAAAATAAAAATCAGATCAAAAAATTCAAATTATAAAAAGGGAGAATGCGATGAAAAGAAAATTAACTAGCAAAACATACTTAAGAGATGTAGAAAAATATATTATAAAATTTGACTTTTCTAATGATGAATATTATGTTGTTACTAAAAAAATGTTGAAATGTGAGCAATTTATAGTAGAAAAAAGACTAAAATTAATGGATAATAATTATTATATGATAGAAATAATACCTAAGTATGAAAATTATACAATAAGGGTATTTCTAAATGAAAATAAAAAAATATTAGCATATTATTTTGATATAACTTTAAAAAATGGATTAGACCATGAAAATAAAATACCATTCTATGATGATTTGTTTTTAGATATTACTATGATAGGAGAGAAAATTAAGTTACTAGATGAAGATGAACTGCTAGAAGCATATGAAAATAAAATAATAACAAAAGACCAAATGGAATTAGCATATAAAACAGCAAGTAAGTTAACAGATGAATTAAAAAATAAAACAAATAGATTTGTGAATATGGAATTAAAGAATTTATTAAAGGATATGTAAAATAATGAGGTGCTAAAATGAATTATAAATTAATAGATGCTGAAATATCGAACAAAAGTAAATTAATAGAATATAAACTAAAAAACATTTTGGAATATTCTGAAAATTTGCCATCGGAAGAAATAAATAAAATAAAAGAATATGTAAATTTCAATATTTCTAATCAAATAGAAGAGTATAAAATTATCAATATCAAAAACAAAAATATAGGTTGTGTGCTAGTAACTAAAAATGAGGATGGAGTTTTGATAGATGGAATTTATATAGAGCAAGAATACAGGAATAAAGGAATAGGAACAGATATAATAAAAAATATATTATACAACAATTCAGTTGTCTACTTGTGGGTATACAAGTTAAATAAAAAAGCAATATGCTTGTATAAAAAATTAGAATTTAAAATTATAAAAGAAACAGAAACAAGATATTATATGAGATACAGGAGGAGTGTATGAAATTATATCAAATAAAATGTCCTGCATGTGGTGGGAATATTAATGTTGAAGAAGAAAAAAAGTTTTGGTTTTGTCCGTATTGCGGAACTAAAGTATATGCTGATGATGAAGTTAAACGAGTTGAAATAACAAGAATATATAAAAACGAAACAAAAATAAAAGAAAATGAAATAAAAAATCAAATACATTCAAGAGAATTGGAATATAAAGAACGTCAAGAAAAAAGAGATAAAATGATTGGAATAACAATGCTAGTAAGTGCAATTTTCATAATGTTAATAGGAGGAGTAATTTGGTGGCAATATGCAAAAAGTGTGGTGGAAGTTCCTGTTGATGCAAAAAAATATAAAGGGGAAGAATATAATCAAGTTATACGAGAACTAAAAGACATAGGATTTGAAAATATAGAAACTGAAGTTATAGAAGATTTAGTAACAGGTTGGATAACCAAAAATGGAGAAGTTGAAAAAGTTTCAATAAATGGAAATAATGAATTTGAAAAGGGAGATAGCTTTAAAAAGGATTCAACTGTTGTAGTAACATATCATGCATTGAAAGAAAAGTAATTAAGCACAAGTAAATAGGAGATGAAATAATATGATTGACTTAAAAAAGATTCAAAAAGAAATATACCAAAATAAAGTAGAAAAAGGATTTAATGTTACTGATGTAAATAAAGAATTTTGTTTAACATATGGCGAAGTATCTGAGGCATATGAGGCATGGAGAAAAAAGAAGGAAGATTTAGGAGAAGAACTTGCTGATGTTACAATATATTTACTTGGATTATCAGAAATATTGGGAATTGACTTAGAAACAGAAATATTAAAAAAAGTTTACAAGAATTCAAAGAGAAAATATAAAATGATAGATGGTGTAAATGTGAAGGTGGAAGAATATGAAGATTAGTGATTTAAATATAGAATATGATAAATTGCAATTAAAATATGGAGCAAAAGAATTAGACTCAATTTACAATGGCGGACAAGAGAGTAATCCAGATATTTGTTTTGTATTTATGAACCCAACTGGAAAAAATATTGCAAGTGACAAAGCTTGGACTGGAAGAAAATCACCATGGCTTGGTACAAAAAATATCTGGAAACTATTTTATAAAGTTAATCTTTTAAGTGAAGAAGCATTTAATTTAATTCAAGCAAAGAAACCAAAAGATTGGGATTATGATTTTTGTGATTATATTTATGAAGACGTTAAAAAAAATAATATTTTTATAACAAATCTTGGTAAATGTACACAATTAGATGCAAGGCCACTTGCAGATAATGTTTTAAAGATGTACTTAGATTTATTATTTAAAGAAATAGATATAGTTAAACCTAAAACAATTGTTACATTTGGAAATCAAGTAAGTTCTATAATTTTAAATAAAAAAATATCAGTGTCAAAAAATAGAAAGATTAGTTATGAAATAGAAATAAATAAAAACAAATATAAGGTTTATCCAGTGTATTATCCAGTCGGTAATGGAATTTTTAATATAGATAAAGCCATAGAGGATATAAAGTGGATATTAAAAAATGAAGTATGAAAGAGTGGTAATATGAAAAAAGAAAGAATAAAAATAAATAAAATTCCATCAGTAATATGGGGAGAGAAAAGTCAAAAAGTATTTATAGCAATACATGGAAATATGTCTAACAAAGAAGATGAAATAATAAAAATATTAGCAGATGAAGTAGTAAAAAAGGGATATCAGGTAATAAGTTTTGATTTGCCAGAACATGGAGAAAGAAAAACAGACACTAAGTATTTGTGCAAAGTTCAAAATTGTGTAAATGACTTAAAGCAAATTATGGAATATGCAAAAACAAATTACACTGAAATAAATGTATGGGCTTGCAGTATGGGAGCATATTTTAGTTTACTAGCTTATATAGGAGAAAAAATTTCAAAATGCATATTTTTATCACCAGTTGTAAATATGAGAATAATTATAGAAAATATGATGTTGTGGAACAACACAACAGAAAATGAGTTAAAAGAAAAACAAGAAATTAAAACAAATTTTGGGCAAACATTATATTGGGACTATTATGTATATGTAAAGGAAAATCCAATAACAAATTGGGATACAAAGACATACATATTATATGGGAATAAGGATAATATGCAAGATGAAAATATAATTAAAAAATTTTCGAATAATTTTAATTGTGAATTAACCATTTTAAAAAATGGAGAACATTATTTTCATACAAAAGAACAATTAGATTACTATAGGAAATGGTTAAGCAGTAAGTTGGATTAGAAAAACATATAGTCTTGATAGTATTGAGGATAAAAGTAATTTTATAGAGGTTAAAAATAGATGGGAGATAATTTTTATGGAAAATAATCAATTAAAATTATGGGAAAACTTAAAAGATGATAATACACTTATTCAAGTACAAGAATATATAGAGAAAGTAATAAAGATAAGAGGATTTTCTGAACAGAATATTGAAAAAACGATGTTGTTATTAACTGAAGAAGTAGGAGAGTTAGCAAAGTCTATAAGAAAAGATAAGACATCTATATCAATTGATAGATTAAAAATAAACAATTATAATACTATAGAAAGCGAAATAGCTGATGTTTTTATTGTTTTATGTAGTATATGTAATAAACTCAATATAGATTTATTTTCAGCATTAAAGGATAAGGAAAGAGAAAATATTGAGAGAAGATGGAACTAAGAAGTGAACAAAAACACACTTTTGTCTGAACTTGAAAAAAAGAAAATTTTATGTTAATATATAAGTGTTAAATTGGAGAAAGTAATAAGGAATTTTTATGAAAAGAAAATAAGGTGAAAAAAATGAATGAAAATAAAATGAATATTAACTGGTACCCAGGTCATATGGCTAAAACCAGAAAACAAATAATGGAAGATGTTAAGTTTATAGATGTTGTTATAGAATTGTTAGATGCAAGAATACCAATATCAAGCCAAAACCCAGAAATAGCTAAAATAATAGGAAACAAAAAAAGAATAGTAGTGTTGAATAAATGCGATTTAGCAAATGAAGAACAGAATAAAAGATGGGTTAAATATTTTGAACAAAAAGGTATACCAGCAGTTCTTGCAGATTCGAATTCAGGTTATGGAATAAAAAAAGTATTAATAGAAATAGAAAAAATAATGGAAGTTGAGCAAGCAATTAATGCAAAAAAAGGAAGAGTAGGAAGAAGAATAAGAGCCATAGTATTAGGAATACCTAATGTAGGAAAATCTTCTTTTATAAATAGAATAGCTAAAAGAGCAACTGCACAGGTTGGTAATAAACCAGGAGTTACAAGAACTAAACAATGGATACGTCTTAATGAAAAAATAGAACTATTAGATACACCAGGAGTTTTATGGCCAAAGTTTGAGAGTGAAGAAGTAGCATTAAACTTATCATATACAGGAACAATAAAGGAAGATGTTTTAGAAAGAACAGAAATAGCATTTTACTTATTAAAATTCTTAATAAAGAATCATTTAAAAGAGTTATGCTCAAGATATAAAATAGAAAAAGAACAAGTATTAGAAATAATGAATCAAGAACAGAGTGAAGCTATAAATATAATGGATGTAATGAATTTAATAGCTAAAAAAAGAGGAGCTATATTATCAGGCGGAAGAATAAATGAAGAAAAAATAGCAAAAATTTTGCTAGATGAATTTAAAAATGGGGAAGTAGGTAAGATAACAATAGAAACAATATAAAAGAAAAGGAAGTAATGTAAATGTACGAAAACATAGTGGATAGAACTAAAACACCAGAAGAAGTAAATTTGATGTCACCGCTTACATGGGCATATGTTGGAGATTGTGTGTATGAGCTATTTATAAGAACTCATTTTATAAATACAACAAATTTGAAACCACATAACTTACATATTGAAGCAATAAAGTATGTAAAGGCACAAGCTCAGGCAGAAATTTTAGAACAATTAAAAGAAAATCTAACAGATGAAGAAAAAGATATAGTTAGAAGAGGAAGAAATACACAAAATCATCATATACCTAAAAATGCAAATGTGAATGATTATATGTATTCAACAGCTTTTGAAGCATTGATTGGTTATCTATATTTAACAAAACAAGATGAAAGAGTAAAAGAAATACTAAATATGTGTATAAAAATGAAAAAATGATTGACTATATAGGTAAAAATATGTTATAAATATGTATGTAACATATGGCCCGTTGGTCAAGCGGCTAAGACGCCACCCTCTCAAGGTGGAATCATGGGTTCGATTCCCGTACGGGTCACCAAACAAATAAAACACTAGAGTATCAATGATTACAAGTTATAATCTTGATACTCTGTTTTTATGTTTAACACTTTTTTAACACTTTAGTTCAATTATAATAGGTTATTTATTCTATTTACAGCATCAATTTTTGTTTTAGGCAATACATGTAAATATATTTGTGTAATTGTTATATCAGAATGGCCCATTAAGTCCTGAACAGTTTTTAAATCTACACCATGAGATAGAAGCATAGTAGCATAAGTGTGTCTTAAACTATGAAACTTTTTATATGGTATTTCATTAGTATTTAATACTTTTTTCCAATTCCCAAATAGAGTTTTGGCAGAAATAGGTTCTCCATTCTCACTAAAAACAAATTCTGACTCCTTTTTCATATTAGACAACATATTTACTAGCTTATCAGGTAAATCTACTCTACGAATTGAATTTTGCGTTTTAGGAGTATTATATATTGTTTCTAATTGTTTATTTCCATTATCATCAAAAACATATACTTTTTTTACGGTTTCTTTTACTTCTAAATATTTTTCTTCAAGATTAACATTCTCCCATTTTAATGCTAATAATTCGCCTTGTCTTAAACCAGTTCCAAAAGCCATTAAAATTAAGTTCTCAAATTTATGACCAGTAAAAGCTTTTTTTAAAAGTTTTATTTCATCTTCATTAAAATATTCTATTTCTGATTTAACACTTTTTTTAACATTTTTATTTGGAATAGTTATATTGTTGCAAGGGTTTCTTAGTATAAAACCTTCACGTTCTGCGTATGAAAAGAATTGTTTTAACAATTTATTTAATTTTTTTATCTGTGAATATGTTTTTGTTTTACCAAGCTTATTATAATATTCTTGTATTTGAATTGATTTTGTATTATATACTTTTAAACCAGATATATCAGTATCTTTAATGTAATTCCTGTAAGTTCCTTCATATGATTGAAAAGAAGATGGTTTAACTTCATTTTTCTTTATTTGAAACAGCCATTTATAAATTAATTCATCTACAGTTACGTTTTCAAAATCTAATGACATACCATTTTTAATTTTATTTATATATTCTTCAGCTTTTTCTTCAGCTTCTTTTTTTCCTGTACCATAAAATTGCTTTCTTATAGGTGTGCCATCAGCTTTATGACCAATAGTCTTTGTTACTCTAAAATATTCTTTTCCATTAGATTCAAAGTTAGTTTTTTTTGCCATGTTTTCCTCCTTAAAAAAATAAGATAAGTAATGTTTCAACTTATCTTTAGTATAAATATCCATATTTACTTTTATAAAAATTAATAGCATTGCTCATATATTCGCTAGTAACTTCAAAATAATCTGCAAGACTATAAAGATTATCTATTCCGATTTAAAATAGCTAATTTTAGCTTTTCGAAAGGAATTAAGGCATAATAACTCCATTTTTTTGCTCTATATTCTTGCTTATCAATAAATGTTTTATCAGTACAGTTAATTGAGTATGTTGCATCTTGATAATAATGTCCTAACTC
>ERZ808277.375-NODE-375-length-14381-cov-5.551794_pt1 | contig 14381 bp, 8 predicted proteins | sample MGYA00521240_ERZ808277 | MGnify/ENA primary metagenome ERZ808277 (study PRJEB31516, sample SAMN03275599) | gut metagenome | biome: mammalia-associated habitat; material: feces | host: Papio cynocephalus | place: Kenya | collected 2012-07-17 ... | reverse complement strand
TCTGGACCCTGTTGATCTCAGCCGGATCCACACAGTTGAGAATCGAGCCGACCTCTCCTTTTTCGGCAGCCTCGGTCAGCCAATCCCCACCGGAAAGCTGGTTCATCTGCCCGACTTTCTCGTGAAGGGTCATCTGCGACAGAAGACCGTCAATCCTCTTCTCAGTCTCATCTTTCTCGGAGCAACCGCAGACCACAAGGGCGGCAGCCGCAGTCATAAGGTATTTGAATATTCTCATTTACAAATTCTTGCTTATTATGTCCAATCGTTCTTCGTAAATCTTTTTCAATCTAGCCACAGCGGCTTTGTAGGTCATCCTCTCATCTCCATTGACAATCGAACCACCGTTTTGTGACGCGTCTTCGGAAGGGTCCCACATCCTGAAATTCAGCTCGGCAGACGCCTGTAGGGCCTTCTCCATCTCGTCAATGTAGGCCGGAATTGTCTTTAGTTGCGGGAGCAACTCGTTCCACCGGGCTTTGACGGTAGACTTGAAATCAGGATCATCGAACAGTCTTGCGTACCAGAAGGAATCACTATTGACCAAACCGGTTCTTGCCCGTGGAGAGACGTTGTAGGACAAGGTTCCCCAGTCGAAATCCCATAGAGGTCCCGCTGTCAGTTTTCCGCCGGCGCTCTTGTGAAGGTACACGCTTCCCGGATTGCCAAGCTCGTGGTTGACCATTACCTCGAAAACTATCCAATAGTCAATGAAAGACTTGACATCCAGATATTTGGCGTAGCCGTTAGCCTCGTCATTGAAGCCCTCTCCGTAGATTGTCTCGGAAACCGTCCTGACATATTCCTTGATTTCGCTGAGCATCAAGTCGGTGAGGCCGTCGTCATAATCCGGGTATTTTATTCCGAAAGGGATGCCGTCATGCATCTGGATGCATTTCCCCGGAGTCTGGATCCATTGGATCTCATTGTCGAAGTGGAAATCGCATTCCAGAAGGAATCCGTCCTCGCAAGGCACCCGGTTGCTGTCCGCGCGCACCTGCTCGATCAGCAGGTAGTTTCCGACGTGCTTCCCGTTCATCACAAGCTCCACGCTCTGGCAATGCGGAGTCCAGTCCAGTGAAGTCATCGAACCGATCTTGTAGGCTATCAGGTTGCGCATCAGCGTCCTGTCCATAAAGTTGGCCAAGAGGATCCACCGTTTGTGCTTCGGCAGCCCGAAAAGGGATTGCTTTTTGTCAAACTTGATGAGATAAGGCTTTTTCGCCCACGCCCAGGTCGTGTTCCCGCGTCCACGGATGGAGCACTGCACTTCGCCCAGATTGTCAAAATTGCCCATCCCATTTATCTTGAAGACGGCTTTCAGGTAGTCCTCCTTGGACACAACCTCTTTACCGTCCTCCGTGTCGACATAGACCACGGGCAGTCCGGTCCGGACCTTTATCCTGCCGTCGAAGCCATTGCTCTTGACAGTGAAGGGTTTGGAATATACCATCGTGCCCTGCGGCAGTCTCATTGCAAACCGGACGTTCTCCTCATAGCCATCGCTGACTCCAAGATCAGCGATTGTCACTGAATATGTCCCCTCACGCTCTGCAGGAGAAATCTCTGTCATTCTGAATATGTCTGGCTTAGAGCCGTCCTGAAGCCTCAGCGACACGGCGCATCCTGAACTTTCCACATTGTGGTTGAATGAATATCCCGGCTCGTCCACCATGAACTCCACAGTGGCTCGGCCTTCGTCATCCATTGTGACAGAGGACTGTAATAGCGTGATGGAGCGGAACTCGGCCACGGACCCCTTCTCCTCCTTGCCGCATGAAAAGACGGCAAGAAGGACAAGAACAATTAACGAATGTCTGGACAAGGATTTCATCTTACTATCGCTTCTGGAAAACCCTCACGTAGTCAATCTCGTAAGTGGCCGGCAGGCAACTCTCATCGACTCCCATCGCACCGCCCCAGTTGCCGCCCCAAGCCAGATTCAGCTTGAGGTAGAATGGGTTGTTGAACGGCCATGTGTCGTAGTTGCCCTTGCCGTCGTTCTTGAATGTCAAGTGAACCTCACCGTCAAAGATGAAGTCCATCTTTTCGGCCGTCCATTCCAGAGCGTAGGTGTGGAACTCTGACTGTGAGCCCTTTAGAAAGAACTCGTGGGTTTTCTGAGTGTTCTTAGGGTGGTTGTAGGCAGTGCAGTGGATGCTGGAGGAGACATATTCTGCGTGATAGCCGACCTCTTCCATTATGTCGATCTCACCGTCCGCTGGCCAGGCCTTGAAATTCTTCGGCATCATCCAGAAAGCAGGCCAGGTCCCCTTACCTTTAGGCAGTTTGAGCCGCGCCTCGAAATAGCCGTAGGTCCAGGATTCCTTGGTGTTCATCCTGACAGACCGTATCTTGCCTCCGATCTTCTGGGCGGTGATCTTGAGTGTCCCGTCTGAGACCTCGGCGATTTTCACACCGTTATAGAGTCCGTCGGCGACATAGTCCTGAAGCTCGTTGTTGCCCCAGCCACTGTCTCCGGTCTCGTACCACCATTTGTCGGAATCCGGTGTGGATGAGCTGCTCGTGTTGAACTCGTCCTGCCAGACCAGTTTGTAGCCGGCCGGGATGTTCACTCCGTCCTCCTTGCAGTCTTGCCTGACACTTACGGTTTTTCTTGACGATCCGAATCGGAAAGTCAGGACGGTCTCACGGGCATCTCTCGTAAAGTTCTCTGTGAGAGAAATCTTCACGGTAGAGTTTCCAGACAGCCCTCCGCTTGGGGAGACCGTGCACCAGTCCGCTGCTCCTGAGGACACGCCCCATTCGCAGTTGGCTGTCACGTTGATCTTTATCTCGCTCGCCTCGTATGACGCAGTCAGTCCTTCCTTGTCCGTTGTGAGTTCAGGAACCACTTCCGGATCGCTGGAGGAGCCTCCGCATGAAGATGATGAAAGGGCTGCCGCCGCTGAAAGCGACAGCAACCCAAACGCAAGATATTGAAATAATCGTTTCATTATATTCTTACACTTACTTATGCTCCTGCAGACAGATTTTTGTCAGAGAGACTGTCGTTCCTGCGGAGCATCTGCCAAGGTCGATGAAGAGGACCGCTTTGTCGTAGTCCACGTCCGGAGCCAGAGCTTCAATCCTGAAGGTGGCTGACTCTCCGGCCTCTACTGCGAAATCATTGACATAGAATGCTGCATGGTCATTGTCATTGCCTTCCCAAGCGAGCTTGAAAGTCATCGCAGGAATGTCCTGATCGGCCTCCACAGTCACACAGAAGTCATAAGTCTTGGACGCTGACATCGGAATGTCGGTGTGGAACACGGTCTGTCCCTGCCATTCACTGCCTCCGATCCCCTCAGGAATAACGACTTTAAGTCCATTGCCCTCAAGGCTTTCTGTCTCAGGGTTCAGTCCTCCGGACCAATCTGCGGCAGAATACCAGTAGGTCATGCTGACGCCTGCACTCTTCCAGAGGTTTCCAGGACCGTCCACATCGAACACTAAAGCGGGCTTCGGTTTGTAGATGTACTGCCAGGATATTCCGCTGAAATTAGCTACGAGCACGAGCTTGTCCTCGGTGTTCTCTGTGATGACGTAGGTAGGATTGGTGACAGACTCATTGTTGGCCACGTAGCCGATGACTACTCCTTCCGGGAATGTAAGAACATCCCCGTCAAGGGTATAGGTAGACTCCTGAACGGTCCAGTCGATGTCGTAGTCCTCGCTCTGGGCTGTACCTAGGCCGATGGCTGTGACATCCTTGTTGATGTAGATCTTGCCGTCAGCGCCAGGGTTGAATACGTACTTGCCGTCAGCGTAGAAGGTGATCTCGTCATCGTAAAGACCGAATCCGGCCTTCTCGTTAGGACCGGCGGCCCACCATCCGGCAGGGTTTGACTGATTCTCGCCACATCCGAGGTGTCCGTTGGCCTCAGAGTCAAGCACCCATGTCTTGCTGGTCTTGCCGTAAAGAGGGTCGGTCACATCTCCGCCGGCAGAGCCTTCCTTGACAAACTCGTAATGCCAAGCGATACCGTCAGGATTGGCAGAGGTTTTTAGGTTGGCCACAAGCTTAAGGCATTTCTTCATGTCAGCCGGCTTGCTTTCCAAGACGAGGTAACGTGGGTCATCAAGTTCTGTCTGGTCAGCGATGTAGGACATCGGAGTTCCTTTCGGAAGAGTGATATAGATCTCTTCCACTCCAGCATCGTTCCAATTGCTTTCAACTGAATATGTTGTAGCGGTCTTTCCCCAAGGGACAAGGTAGTCCTCCCCTGTGGCAAGTTCGGACTTCACTCCGGAGTTGGCATTGACATAGACTTGTCCGTCACCCGGATCGTAGATGTACGAACCGTCCGCTCCGAAAGTGATTTTATCATCGTACAGACTCCAGTCCTTCTTCTCTTCTGCCCCGGCACTCCACCATTCGGTGCCGTTGCCGCCTAACGGGCCGCATCCGAAGTGACCAGCCACGGTGTGGTTCCATTCCCAAGTCTTGGTGGAGCCATCGCTGAGGGCCTTGATGTAAGGAGCAGGATCGAACGGATCACGGTAGGTGTTGTTCAGGCTGAACTCCACTATCTGCGAGCCGACGGAGATTCCGTGGGCGTTGTAGGCCTTCACTTCGACGGTATGCTTGCCCTCGTCACGGAAACGGAGAGAGAGTCCATTCCCGGTGTAGGCGTAGTTCTTTCCGGTTACTTTCGAGCCGTTTGCGTTGTCGATCGGATCGGTCGCTCCGACAATCCAGACAGGCACGACCCCGCTGTTGTTCATATTGAAGGTGACGTAGTTGGTCTCCTGGTTCACCTCAACCTGCACGTCAAAGTCAGCGGCTTGCGGAAGCTTCGCCTGATCCGGAGTGATGTAGTCCGGTGAACAGGCTGCCATAAGGGCAGCGGACATCGACAGTGCGATATATTTAAGTGTTGTCTTCATATTAATTCAAGATTAGTAGTTGTTTTGTACGAGGTTAGGATCCTTGTCAAGCTCGGTCTGAGGGATTGGCCAGTATTTCTTGGACTCGGTCCAGTCGTTCTGGCGGTACTCGTGATTTGAGGCCTTGAGGACTGACGCGGCCATTCCGGTTCGGATGAGGTCCCAGTAGCGCTTGCCTTCTCCGACAAACTCCTTGTGACGCTCCTGGATGATGTCCTCGCGGCTTACGCCGGTGTCCTGGCATTTCGCGCGGTCACGGATTTCTTTGAGATATTCAGAAGGATCCTGACCAAGGAGAACGGAGAGTTCTGCAGCGTTGAGCAGGGTCTCGGCGTAACGGTAAACCCTTTCGTTGTTGCCGTGGTTCATGTTCGGGTCACCGAGATAGCCATGGTTTCCGTTGTTGCGGGCGATGTACTTGAGGAGGAAGTAGCCGGTGTCCTCCCAGCGTCCGGTGTAGGAGGCTCCTGATTCCTCGGCGTATTTCGCAAAGTTGAGGATACCTCCGTCACGGCGGATGTCGGTCTCGTCATACATGTCGTAGGCAGCCTTGCGGACCGTGCCGAATCCCCAGCCTTCGATAAAGTCGGAACTTCCTTTGAGAGAAGGGATTCCGGTCAGGACAGAGAAGATGTTGCCACCTGTCGCGATAGGGGAGTCCCATGAACGAACTCCGCCTTCGGAGATGTAGTTGATCTCCCAGATTGATTCGGCGCACCATTCGCCTGCCTCTGTCCAGATTCCTGCGAAGTCGTCCACAAGGCTATATTTGCCGGATGTCTTGATCTCCTTCATGAAGCCGAGAGCCTTCAGGTATCTTGACTCGTCGTTCTGGTACATTACGGCCTCAGTGTAAAGCATATATGCCATCGCAAGAGTTACACGTCCCTCGTTACCTGCTGATGCTTTCATAGGAAGAACGTTCATCTCGAACACATTCTCAAGGTTTGTGACGATCTTCTCATAGACAGCGTCGTGGTCAAGCTGTTCGGCGAAATAAGGGGACTTCAGGTTCTCGTCATAGTAAGGAACATTCCCCCAAAGTTTCCACAGGACGTTGTAATAGAACGCCTTGAGCACGGTTGCCTCAGCCTTGTAGAGAGCCTTGGTCTCATCGCTCATCCCCGGAACGTTGTCCACATTCTCCAGAACCACGCAGCAGCGGTTGATTCCTGAATATGAGATGGTCCACATCTGGTTGCAGACATCGGTCGAAGTGGCCGTGTAGAAGTGGGTCTTCACCAGGATAGGCTGGTCTCCCTCATTGGAACCGCCGGCGTTGATGTCGTCGCCCATGATGTCGTAGACAAGGTGAAGGGCATCGTACTGATAGAAATAGTCGTACCACTCAAGCGGGTCGTAGGCTGCTGTAAGTCCCTGGAACATACGGGCCTCTGTGTTGAAATATTCACTCATCGGCTCGGATGCGTTGTGCTCCGGTGTGACAAAGTCTTCGGAGCAGGAAGAAATGGTCAGGATTGAAAGGGCGCAAAGCGCGAAAAATATCTTTTTCATCTCGAATCTCATTTTAGAAGTTGACATTTACACCGAAAGTGAATGTTCTGTTCTGTGGATAGACACCGCGGTCGATGCCTACCTCTGTGCCGTAGCCGGAGTTTCCTCCCGTCACCTCAGGGTCACATCCTGTGTACTTTGTGAGGGTGAACAAGTTCTCTGCCTGAACAAATAGTCTCAGTCTGGAGATGGCCACGTGTTTGGTCAGTTTGGTAGGTAGAGTGTAACCGAACTGTACGTTTCTTGCCCTCACGAAGGAAGCGTCTTCAACCCAGTAGTCGGAAGCTCTGTAGTTCTCGTTGGCGGAACTGAAAGCAAAGCGAGGATAACTGTTCGTGGAACCTTCTCCTGTCCATCTGTTGAGGATGCTCTTAGGAAGGTTGATGTAGTAGAGGTCGGTACGGCGGGAGACGTTGAATGCCTGTACCCCGAACTGTCCTTGGAGCAACATGCTGAAATCAAAGCCTTTCCATTCGAGGTTAAGTGAAAATCCCACTGTCCAATCAGGAATGCCCTTGCCGATCTTCGTGCGGTCGTCATCGTTGATAGTCCCGTCACCGTTGACATCCACGAAGCGGAAATCTCCGGCCTGTGCGTTCGGCTGAAGCAATGCGCCTTCGGAATTGGTGTAGGCAGCGACCTCAGCGGCGTTCTGGAACACTCCGTCTGTCTTCCATCCGTAGAAGAACGGGAACGGCTTTCCGACCTCACCTCTGGTCAAGGTGCCGAGCTTGTGGCTTGAGCAGCCGAGGAATGTGGCGTCATCGCCAAGGTAGGTCAGCTCGTTGTGGTTGTAGGAGGCGTTCAGTTTGATTCCGTAGTTGAAATCACTGATGTGTCCCCTATAGCCAAGGTCGATCTCGACACCTCTGTTGACCATATCTCCAAGGTTTCCTGTAGGAGCCGAGTCACCAGCGTAGGAAGGAACCGGCATTGACAGAAGCATTCCTGAAGTCTTCTTGTTGTAGTAGTCGATGGTGGCTGTCAGCTTGTTACCGAAGAAACCGAGATCAACACCAAGGTCGGTCTGAATGGACTGTTCCCACTTCACGTTAGGGTTAGCTAGTCCACTTGGCTTCACACCAGTCGAGATTGCCTCGGTTCCGTTGCCTCCCGATCCGAACACATAGTTGTTTCCGGAACTTGAATATACCGCATAGGTGAAGTCTCCTATGTTGTCGTTTCCATTGATACCCCAAGAGCCACGGAGCTTGGCGGTAGAGAGCCAATGAATATTCTTGAGGAAGTTCTCGTTCTTGGCATTCCAACCCAAGCTGAATGAAGGAAATGTACCCCATTTGTTGCTTGGGCCGAATCTGCTGGAAGCGTCACGTCTTACAGTCACCTCGGCCATGTAACGCTCGTCAAAGTTGTAGGATATACGTCCGAAGTATGAGATAAGGCTGTAAGGAATTGAATTCCAGCTGCCCCAACCGTTGCGGTCTCCGTTCTCCTGCTTGCCGAGGGTGTTGTTCACTGAGATCTTCCAAGTGTCGTAAGGGTACATCAGACCGTTGGCGCTCGCACCAAGGCTGGCTGATGTGCTGCGAAGGGCTGACTGTCCGAGCACGGCGTTGACGGTGTGCCTTCCGAAAGTCTTGTCGTACGCAAGGACGTTCTCGACCTGCCAGGTGTAGTATCTGTCCATTGTCTGTGAGGCGCTTGATCCGTAGTTGATCTTATCGGTCACGCTCTTGTTGCCGTCCTTGTCGTAGGTCTCCTTTTCGGTGATCGTGTCGTACTTGTAGGACTTGGACGTGAGGAAATATTCCTTGCTGTAGCTGTTGCCGTAGACGTAGGCGAGATCCAGGGAAACGGAGTTCCTGAACTTGAGGCCGTCGAAAAGGTTCAACTCTGTGTTGAGTCCTGCCACGATCTTGTCGGTGCTGCTGCGGCCGCCCGGCATGTCAAGCATGGCGATAGGGTTGGCCTGCTCGTTGTAGACTCCGGCGTCGGCGATGAAGTAAGGCACTCCAGCCGAGTTTCTGATGATGTAAGGATAGCCATCAGGGTAGAGTATCTTGTACTTCTCCTCCGTCTGCGCGTCGGCATAGATTGGATCCAGAGGAGACATTCCGAGAGCCGAGCCGAGAGGGGAGCCGTACTCGGAGTTCGTTGAGATGGAGGCGGATCTGATGTGTGCGTAGGAAATCTGGTTTCGGAACGTGAGTTTGTTCAGCCAGTTGCGCTCTTCGGTCTTGTCGAAAATCACAACACCGACATTCTCTCGTAGTGTCATTCTGTTATAATAAGACCGGTCGAAACTTCCACCGATTGTACCCTTGTTGGATAGATAGCCGCCAGAGATGCTGTAGTCAACCTTGCCGTTGCCACCGGAGACATTTACATCATGCTTCACGATAGGTGAGTTCTTATCGAATATGGCGTCAACCCAATCAGTTCCTTCTCCCAATGAATATGGATCATTGTAGATCGGGGCCTTGCCGTCGTTGAGCATACCTTCATTCATCATGATCGCATATTCAGTGGCGTTCAGGACGGTCGGCTTCCTCCAAGGATTCTGGAGACCGTAGGAGAAGTCATAGCTGACGTGCGTCTTCCCTTCCTTCCCTTTCTTTGTGGTCACAAGGATGACTCCGTTGGCCGCGCGCGCTCCGTAAACTGCTCCGGAGGCGGCGTCCTTCAGAACTTCGATACGCTCGATGTCGTTCGGGTTGATGAAGTCGATGCTGCCGGCCGGCATACCATCTACAATATAAAGTGGGTCAGAATTATGAATCGTTCCGACACCTCTGACTCTGACCTGGGATCCGGAGTCCGGAGAACCCGATCCTTGGGTGACGAGCACTCCTGAGGACATACCCTGGAGCATATTGTCAACCCTGGTTTGTGACTGGATCTTAAGATCCTCTGAGGTGATGCTTGAGATTGCAGCGGTAACGACGCTCTTTTTCTGGACTCCGTAACCGATCACGACCGTCTCCTCGATAGTCTGTGTGTCAGGCAAGAGGGTCACCTTCATGTTCTGTGTGGCGGGAAGCTCCTGCGGAACATAACTAATGAAGGTAAACTGGAGGATAGCACCTTGCGTGACTGTGATCTCGAAGTTGCCTTTGGCATCAGTCATGGTACCGTTGGTTGTACCTTTCTGAACTACCCCGGCTCCAATGAAACCAGCACCGTTCTCATCAAGCACGGTACCTTTGACACGGATGGATTGTGACCATGCGGTCGCTGATCCTATTCCGAGAAGACAGATGACTGTCAAAACGATCTGTTTTAGATTTTTGATGTTCATTGTTTCTGTGGGTTTGTATTGATAATAATTTGTTATAACGCATGTTATGCGGTTATTTCTCCACAAAAATATCAAGGAGAATCAGAAATAAAAAATATCTGAATAAAATAGGGGAATGATGAATATTATTGAATATGCAATTGGTTGAAAATAATTATGTTAAATGTTTATTAAAGACAAAATTAGTGGATTTTAAAATAATTATTGAACGTTTTAGAATTTTTTAAGTGGATATTTATTTGTGAATAGGAATAGGTGAACTATTGATTATTAATTATTTGGTAGAAAATTTTTGGCTTGATTTAAGTGGATAGTATAATTGTTATTATCAATAAATCGAATGATTTTTCGTCCACTTAATTGCCGATTTCCTTGATTTTCTCTTCGAAATTCTCTCTGTCCCCAAGAGCGGAGTTCTTAATCTGTGCCCTATAATTATAGATGGTGTTGACGGAGTATCTGAGCATAGAGGCTATGTCTGAGGATTGGGTGATTCCGAGCCGGATCAGGGCGAAAATCCGCAGTTCGGTGTTGAGCAATTTGCCTTTTTTAGGTTCTATCCTGGCATCCTCGCGGAGAAGCCCGTTGAACTCTTCCACGAACTTAGGGTACAATTTGAGGAACGCCTCGTCGAACATATTGTAAAACTCCTTCAGTTCCTTCTCGACATTGTTGGGTGATGAGGTTTCAGCGATCAGTTTGTCCAGATTCCCGGCCAAAGCCAGTTTGCGCACGCTGCTTTGGTAGGCTTTCATCTTGTCGATGTACTTCGAGCACATGCTCAGAAACAGCCCGATATATTCCTCCTTCGCTGCGTTCGCTTCTTTGAGCTCGCGGTTCATCTTCTTAAGCCGTTTGTTGAAATCCGCCAGTGTGTCGGAACTCTGCTTGATTTCCTTGTTCATCTCGGCTATTCTCCTACTGTACTCTATCTGTTTCCGGTAGAGTCTGAAAAGAGCAAATGATACTCCAAGAAGCAATAATGCCAATGCGGACATCACCACAAGCATATTCCTTGTCTTTTTTTGGTGAGTTTGCTGGATGTCAGAGTGGCTTTTCTGCACGGCAGGGAGGATCGCAGCGATCTGCCATTGGCGCAGCTTGGCATCGAATGCGATCGCATCCTCCAGAGAGAAACTGGAATATTTGAACGCTCGCGCGTAGTCCCCATCCTCGAATAAAGCGTTGGCAAGACTGAATAGCGAGGCGTTGTCCTTGGTCGCGGTCTTGATGTCAGCCATCGCTGAACGAATAAACCAGTTCTTCATCTCCTCCCTACGATTGAGCTGCTCGCAGATTCTTGCCTGGAAATATGCCAGGTTCGCATAGTCGTGGCTTGCGGGATCCATCCTTGAGAGTGAGTGCCTGTTGATGAAATCCGCCTGGGCGAAGTTCTTTTCATCAAGGCATTTGCGCACTGTCACATAACGGCTCAGACCGCTTGAAGGATCAGCCAGTGCCAGCAATCGTTCACGGTAGTACACCACCTTCCTAAGCATGGATTTGTCCGCGCCTTTCTGGTTCTCGTCATAGTCGAACCAGAACCTTTGCTGGACGTTGCACCAGGCAATCTCCTGCTCTTTTGTGAATATGGTCGTGTCCACCTGAGCCAGATCATTCCGGGCTTCAAGGAACTCTCCGGCAGCCGTGTTAAGCATCGCTTCCTTGAGGCGGACATCATTGAGTTTGCTCTTGTCGCAAAGGAGCAGGGCGATTTCTTTCTGTTTCTCAAGAGTTTCGACTGCCTTGCCGTAGTTGAAAGGTTGGTACTCGTCGAACAGTTCCCCGTAGATCCTGTACTGCCTTTCGGATGAGACTCCGCGGGAGTGAAGCGTGTTTTCGATGGTCTTAATCCGCACCTCTTTCGCCGAAACATAAGATCCCGCATCCTCGATTGTTTTGTCAAGCTCATCCAGAAGCTCTTTTTGGGTCTGGGCTGACACGATGCCTGCCGTCATCAAACAGACAGTGACGGCAAGCGGAAATCCTATGAGACGGTGAGCGGTCATATTCAATGGTTTTGGATTATTGAACCGGCCACGATATTGGCCACCAGGGCGCGCAGACGGCCCACACCGCCTTTGTCCTCAGGGTGAACCCTATGGGTCAGCAAGATGACGGCGGTTTTGCTCTCTAAGTCAATCACAATCGAGGTGCCGGTGTAGCCGGTGTGCATGATTGTGGTCTCCGGATTGAAAAGGTCTCCTCGCGGCCCGCTGTGGGAACTCTTCTTGTCCCATCCAAGGGCTCGTCCGACAGAAGGGTCGTTCTCTGACGGGATTGTCGCCATCAGCCTGACTGTCATCGGACTAAGGATTCTGGTAGATTCAAGCGTGTGATTGTTTTTGTCTCTAAGTGCGCCACCGTTCATGATAGCGGCGCAGATCACTGACAGGTCCTCGGCGTTGGAGAACACACCGGCGTTGCCCGAATTGCCGCCCATGATCAAACGCGCCATCGGGTCGTGAACCTGTGCGACCAGCGGTTTCCCGTCCGCCTGCACCTCGGTCGGGGCGCATAGCCCGGCCAATTCGGCTGAGTTGCTGTCAGCAGGGTCGTAGACCAGCGGGAAATAGCATGTATGCTTCAGCCCGAGGACATCAAAGACATGTTTTTGGGCATATTCATAAAGCTTCTCTCCGGTCACTCTTTCCAGGATTCGCTGCAGGGTGACAAAGTTCAGGCAGCTGTACATGAAGTCTGTGCCAGGCCGGAAGTTTCTCTTGACTTCGGTGGCGATGTACTGCTCCATTTTCTCCGGATTGTTCCCGCCATATTCCTTGACAAACGTCTCTGCGTTGATGTAAGGAGTCAGTCCGGAGGTGTGTGACAGAAGATCTCTGACGGTGATGTCAACGGTCCCGCCGCTTTCCGGATCCGTCCATGGCTTGAAGCCGGGGATATACCTGTCCACATTGTCGGTAAGGCGCACGTACCCGTTCTCTATCAATTGCATGAAGGCGAGAGTCGTGCCCACGCATTTGCTGACGGAGGCAAGGTCGAACAGGGTTTCAGTCGTCATCGGCTCCACCGTCGGCACCACGGATTTGTCACCATAGGCTTTCAGATAGACGATGTCGTTGCCCCCGACCACAGAGAGCACGGCTCCAGGTATCTCCTTGGCTGTTATCGCATCATTGATGACTCTGTCAACCTGTGCGAGTTTCTCGGGATTCATTCCGTGACGCTCCGGAGAGTCCTGCCTTAGTGTTCCTTGGGCAAAAGCCGACGTGGCCATGGCAAACACCACGGCTAAGACGAGCGATTCCCTTATCTTGAATATATTCATCCTCGTCAGGAACTTTGATTTCTAGAATATCAACGTGGCCTTGATAGGGTAGTGATCGGAGACGTAAGCCCTTTCCATGTACGGCTTTGTGATGGTCTCATACTCAGTGCAGCTGCTGAACCCCTTGAACCAGATATAATCGATGATCTCATCATCCGAAGCCTTGCCCCAGCCATTGTAGGTGTTGTGGTGGTCGGTCTTGACTGCAACTTCGCGGGCGTTCTGCATGATGTTCTTCAGGTCATCGAACTCCGGACGGTCTATCCTCATGTTGAAATCGCCGGTAAGGATCATCGGATAATTCTCTGGGTTGATTTCCGCAATCCTGTCCACAATCAGTTTGAGTCCATTCTTGCGGGCTTCCCAACCTACATGGTCAAGATGGGTGTTGACATAGTAGAACTTCTTGCCGCTGGCCTTGTCCTTCATCAGCGCCCATGTGGCGGAGCGGAAGCAGGCGGCATCCCAGCCCTTTGACGGCACTTCCGGAGTCTCAGACAGCCAGAACGTTCCCCATTTGATCAGTTTGATGGCCTTCTTGTTGTAGAAGATGGCCATGTGCTCGCCCTTGTGCTTCCCGTCCTCGCGTCCAACACCGATTCCCTTATAGCCGGTGCAATATTCCTGAAGATACTTGAACTGGAAGTCCAAGGCTTCCTGGACCCCGAAGATGTCCGGCTTCTGGTCCAGAATCATCATCGCTGACGCCGGGTAACGGTATTGCCAGGAATTGGTCCCGTCATCCGCCGTTCCCATGCGGATGTTGTATGAGATCACATTGATGTCAGCGGCCTTGTGTTTCTTGGCTGACACGTTGAACGGCAGTGACATCATGACCGTCATGAGAATCAAAAAAGTTTTTTTCATGATAATATCTCTTTAGTTGTTAATTCAAAACAATTTGTGGACTACAAATTTAACAAATTGTGCTAATTTTGCCTTATCATCGTTTGAAAATAATTTCCGTGACGCTTACCTGACATCTTGCCTGCCGCTTTCTCTCCTTTCATTATTTGTTATGGAGTTTAATCTCTTGAATATCAATCAAAAAGCAACTTGCCTTAGGTTAAAGCAACCTAAAGATGTTCGCTTAATGCATTGAATATCACTGCATAATGCCCCCACTTGCCCACCATTCATTACCGCTCGCGGATCCGGACCTCCAAAAAGAGGTCATAAAGACTTGATAAACACCATGGTTGTTGGTAAAAACTCTTCGGGAATCATTCGTGGCACTTAACGGACTGATATTCAGTGTTATGATACACTGTCCTGATGCTGTTTCCACCACTGGAACAAGTGTTCTTATCCTTGATTACCAGCCTTTTATCTGCCACGCTCTCATTTACAATGAGTGGTGCATAATTTCTTGAATATTAGTACCGGATTGGTCTGATCCAAAATGATATAGAAATAACATGTGCATCA
>ERZ808277.374-NODE-374-length-14390-cov-2.296826_pt1 | contig 14390 bp, 37 predicted proteins | sample MGYA00521240_ERZ808277 | MGnify/ENA primary metagenome ERZ808277 (study PRJEB31516, sample SAMN03275599) | gut metagenome | biome: mammalia-associated habitat; material: feces | host: Papio cynocephalus | place: Kenya | collected 2012-07-17 ... | reverse complement strand
ATTTTAAATATATTAATTATGTGAAAAGAATGTGTGGTGAGCCTGAATATAATTTTTTAAGAGTTAACTTTGAGCATCCTAATATTGCACATGACAATATTACATCTAATGCAGGATTTTTAAATGTTAAATATACACCTGAATATACATTACCTAAAGATAATTATGTAGATTTAGGTAAACCAAAAGTTATAATCGAAGATGTTTGGGATTTATAGCCATTTAAAGATACGTAGAGAACATTGTTTCCTAAGCTTACATAGTTTGCAAAAAAACATCCTAATTTTATAACTAATTATTTTAAAAATTTAGAAGTATTACGAGCAGTAGGAGGAAAACCTTTTATCTTAAGATAGGAAATACCTGAAGGTACTGTTCAATTAAAATTAGTAAAAAATAAATTACCACAATGATTTATTTTATATCAATACTTATTATTTTAGACATTATATTTATTATAATACCTATATTATATATTGTATTTATAAGTGATTCATTTGAAAATTTTAATCAAAATAATGAAGAATTATTTGATTCAAAATTCTTTTAACTAAAATTTTATGGAAATAAAATGGGAAAAAGAATATAAATCTTATAAAGAAGTAGAAAAAGAAAATCTACCTGAATGGTTTAAAGAATATACAAAGTATATAGGGGAAAAATTTATTGATGCTCTAAATAAAGAAGTTACTCTTATAGGTATGTCCCAAACTAATGAAGATTTATATTATATAGTAATGGATTCTAATAAAATTTATTATGAATCTTGTGTTGGTAAACTTAAAAAATTATGATATTAACAGACGGAATTTATGTATCTTTTCCTAAAGATGCTATATAGATAGGAGATACAAAAACAACAGCTGTAGGAGGGCACGGAGTAGTTATAGCAGTAGATGAAGAAACTGGAAATACTAGAGGTTCTAGTTATGGAAGAGATGTAGAAAACTCGGGTAAGCATGGATAGGCTAATAGAGTAAGAGTTCCTAGTCTTCATGTATAGAATCCTGGAAATCCCACAGAAGAAGAATTAGATGAATATGCTAAAAAACTTCAAAAAAGATTTCCTCATTGGGGAAAATAGGTAAATGTGACTTATGTTAAAGGTCCTGATTATGAAGATATGGTTAATTATATGGAAGAATCTGAATAGAAAGGTAAAGGATTTTCAAAAGCTCCATATAATCTATATAATCATAACTGTGGAGTTTATGGAGTAGAAACAATTAATCAAGCAATGCCTTGGTATAGATAGCTCTCAGGAAGAGTTCTTAATCTTGTTCCTGGAATAGCTAATTCTGTTATAGGAGGATTAGTAGGTCTAGGACATGATATAGAATAGGGTAAAAAAGGTTATAATACTTGGCAGGGAGTTACTAATATGACCGGTGCTGGTGGCAAAGCTAATATGCATGGATGGTCATTACCTTGGACTACAGTTAGAGGAAGTTATACACAAGAATGAAAAAGATATTTACATTTTTACTATTTTTAATAAGTTTAAGTTCAGTAGCTAACGATGCTAGATGGCAAGAAGGAGAAATAGTTTTTCAAATTTCTAAATCTTCACAATCTAAGTATATTCAATTGGCAACAGGTTCTATTTATTCTCATTGTGGAATAGTAGTTAAAAAGAATAAGCAATATTATGTATTAGAGGCATCTAATATAGTAAAATTAACTCCAATTAATCAATGGATTGATAGAGGACGTTTTAAATATTGTAAGTCTTATAAAGTATTTGATAAACCTGTACATATTAATTATTCTAAATATTTAGGACAAAAGTATGACAAACAATTTAAATTTAATAATAATAAAATGTATTGTTCCGAATTAGTTTATTTAATTTATAAAGAACAGTTCGGAATAGAATTATGTAAACCCAAGAAAATTAAAAGTTATCATTTATTTGGATTATCTAAAATAATTAAAAGAAGAGGTATTAACTTAAATCAATTAGTTGTAGCTCCTTCTGATATTATTAATTCAAAATATTTGCATTAAGACGGCTAATAATAGTCGTCTTTTTTATTTATATGAAAAAATTGAAATGTATTTTATTAATGTTGTTACTGAGTCTTACAATTTCAGCTCAAACAACTCATGTAACTCTCACTTATTATCAACCAGTTAAATCACAATGTGATTCACAACCATTAATTACAGCAGATGGTAGTAAAATTAACTTGCATCATTTAAGGAAAGGAAAAATAAAATGGTGTGCAATATCTCGTGATTTACTTTGGTTATTTCCTAATAAACCTAAAAGAGTATTTATTGAAGGATTTGGAATATATGAAGTGCGAGATGTGATGAATAAAAGATATAATCATTGTATTGATATACTTATTCATCCTAAAAATTCAAAAAGAATTAAGTTAAATAAAGTTAAAGTAAAAATATTATGAATAAATGTATTGTAATAGTAATAATTTTAAATGTAATAGCTCTTGTATTAATTTTATGTAACATGGTTATAAAAATTAAACCACAAGAATTTGAATATAAAAATCATACTTATATTTATTTTCAGCATAAAGGAGTAGTGCATTCTCCAGATTGTAAACATTGTCAACTTATATTTGATTAAATAATTATGTATAGAGACATTTTAGGCAAAAAGTGTATCGTGAGAAGTCATGATGCAGGTGTATATTTTGGTACAGTAACTAACGTTGAAGGCGAGACTGTACGAGTAGAGAATGTACGTAATATCTGGCAATGGGAGGGTGCAAATTGCCTCTCTCAAATAGCTAATGAGGGCATTCGTGATGGTAAAGTATCACAAATAGTCAGCAGCATGGTACTAAATCACTGCAGTCAAATTATTCCTTGTACAGAAAAGGCAATTAAGAATCTCGAAAGTCAGCGTATATGGGAGTTTTGACAGAACAACAGATAAAGGAATTTCTTGCTATTGATGTTGGCTACGGCGATGGTGATAGCAGTGGTCGTGGTAGTGGTAACGGTAACGGTTATGGCAGAGGTTATGATAATAATAATGGTAACGGTTATGGCAGAGGTTATGGCTATGGCAACGATGATGGCAATGGCGGTGGTTGTGGTAATGGTAACGGTAGAGGCAGTGACAGCCTTTATAGTTATGGTTATGGTGTTCAAGAAATAGATGGGTATAATCTTTATGATATAGATGGTATGCCCACAGCGATAATTTCAATACGAGGTAATATTGCTAAAGGTTTTATTCTTGGATTAAATGTCACTCGTAACACATGTTACATCGTTAAAGAGGCTAACAAATTCGCTCATGGTAGCACTTTACATGAAGCATTCGCAGCTTTACAAGAAAAACTCTACGATGATAGCACCGAAGAAGAACGTATTGAAATATTTAAGAAGAAATTTCCTTCTTATGACACCAAATACAGTAATAAAGATTTATTTACTTATCACCATATTCTTACAGGTAGTTGTCGTATGGGGCGTGAGTCATTTTGTAATAATAATGGTATTAATCTTGCTGGTAAAACTACTGTAAGAGAATTTGTGGCATTAACTAAAAATGTTTATGGTGGTAGCATTATCGAAAAGCTACCAAAGGCATATAAAATAACTGATTAATATGAATATATCTGAATTAATAAAAAAGAGAAGAGAACTTTTTGAAGAAATTAATGAAATAGACAATCAAATTTCTAAAATTAAAGACGACATAAAATTATATGAGATTTATCAAGAAGCTGACGATTTTTATGTTCCAATTAAAATAGAAAACAATGATATAACTTGTTTAGTATATAGTGGTAGTTATACATTTATATCTATTTCTAATTATCAAAGACGTAACTTTAATTTTGATAAAGTTTCTACTGATGGAGGTGTATTAAAAAACTTAATAAATAAAATACAAGAATGTTTAAAATTAATAAACAATACAACTTCTTCGATGATGGAAAAATAAGCACTTCTAGACATTATATAGCCACAGTTATAGATATTATTCCTATAAATGAATTTAATAATTATGAATTTATAATGGATAGTATATCTGACAGTAAATGGCTTAATTTATATGATGAAAATCCTAAAGAAGTAGTAGTCTGTACAATACCTAGTTTTTGTAAAGGCTATTACTTCTTTACTAAAAAGAAATATTCTAATATTTATTTTAGTCATGGAAGTAATTATTGGGGAGGTGCTTTATATTCTGTAGAAGAAACTAAAAAGTTAATAGAAAATAAGTACATTAATGATGAGTTAAAACAAGAATTAATAATATAAATGAAAAAGATAGAACAGTATCTACAAAAAGCAAGTATTGTTACAAAAAAATCAATGACTACTATTTCTAAATATTATTTTATAAAACATTTAGAAATAAGATACAGTGACCATATTAATTTATTCAGCAATTCCGATTTACAAATTATAGTCCCAACTTGTTCTAATTGTGATTATTATACTATAATCTATAAGAATTATAGTAAGATAATGATTTTGAATGCTAAGTAAATCATTGACTTAATTCCAAAATTAGTAGCATTAAAAGAATTAGCTATTAAAAAGTTACCATCAAGTGATATTTCTTATCCTTCTAAATTAATACAATTTACAAATGAAGAACGTCTTAAATGGGCTTCTATAGTTACAAAAACTTCTAATTTATGGAAATCTGGTCAAGACTTTAGTAAACTACAAACTTTACTTTGTGATAGATATAAATCTATAAAAGGATTTAATCCAATATTTAAATCTTTTTTAGTAGATAATTCTTGCACTGCTCTAGAAGCTTTAAATTTGTTTTATATAGCAACACAATGTTCTAGGATACCAATAAATGTTGATACATTAACTGAAATATTAACAAACATACGAAATTATGAAAAATGAATATTTTAAAGAAGATACTCCAATTAAAATCGTAATTGATAAACCCGATATAATAACTCGTTATTATGGATAGAAAACAATTTAATAGTATTTATAATCAAGCTATAACTGATTATAATACTATAGGCATATACAGAAAAGGACAATGTTTATTTAATTTATTCAATCTCTATTTATATGAAGAACAATGGTTTAGAGATTTAATAGGAACAAATAAAGATTGCTTTTATAATGATAATAATATAGATAACTTTTTAACAGAAATTAAAAAACATTTAACTAATATGAAATATATAGATATTCCCCAAGGTTATGAATTAGATACTGAAAATAGTACATCTAACAGAATAGCACTTAAACCAATATATCCAACTTATAAAGATATTTTAGAATATCCTGTAAATATGGATTATCAAGTGCATCAAAGTAATAAAATAGGTGCTTTGGTTAAACTTTTTGATATAGCTAATTACTATAACAATAATTGGCATCCTTATAAAGAAAAGTATTATATTGCTAAATTGGGAGAAGATTATGTTGTTCGCGTTGATAATACAGTAAATACAGGTGTTCCTTACTTCATAAGTGAAAAAGATGCTCAAGCTGTTATAGATAATCCTAATTTTACAAACATTTTAAATTCAATTTATGGAAATTCAAGCATTGTTAAATGAAATTAAATTTGCAAGAAAAGAGTCTAACAAAGTTTTTGATAAAACTCTCTCATTAAAAGAAGAACTTTGCAGACAATTAGTCGGTCATACTCTTTGTATACATAAAAATAAGCTTATCTATGTATATAAATCTAGAAATGATACATTGTATTGTATACAAATATCTCCTGACGGATTTTTTCCTCATGTAGTTATAGATTATTCTGGGGTTGAAGAATACTTATATACTGTAGATGTTGCTAATAATTATTTTAAAGAGTTAATAGATGAATATAGAGAAGCATTTACAAAACTAGACGGAATTTATAAAAACTCTGCTAATGAGTAAAAATTATAAACTTTATAACACTGGAGACCGAGTAAGAATTATTCGGTCTCACAGTGATGATATTTTTAAAACAGGCACAATTACAGAAGTAAGGTGTTCTTTCTGTAAAATACTTATAGATGGAAAAGAGAGAAATCATACTTATGGGCAATTTGAAAAAATATGATTTTATTTAATGCAATATTTATAATTATTATATTAATTATATATTTGTATTGTACTAAGCAAGCTCATTACATAATTATTTACTCTACTGATATAGATGGTAAACACCAAGTAGATAGTTGTTCATATACTATTCCTATTAGGAAAGGATTACCTAATAATGAAGAAGTAAAAAATTATTGGATTCTACTAATTTACGAATAATTGATATACATGAATTATAATAAAGAAGAACTTATCAAGCTCATTAATAGTTATCAAGAAAAACTAAATCAGCTTATTAGAAAAGAAAATAATGATAAGCTTGATGAATTATTTAAATCATTAAAAGAAAATGACATAGTAATAAAATATAATTGTCTTGGTGAATATTATTATCTAATAATAAAAGAAATATATAATGAGAATCATATAGACTGTCTTAGAATAGATGATTTTAGTATTCAATTAGTAGGTCTTTGTTATTTAGATTTTAAAGATGCCAAAAAAGTAAAAGAATTACCAACATCAATAGTAGAAAGATTTAAAACTTTTGGAATTAGATTATGACAAGTAAAGATGCTTTTATACAAATAGGTAAATGTATTTGGGTGATATTAGTAAATACTTGGAAAAGTATTAATAAGTTTGCACATAAATATCCTTGGGTATTTATTGTTGCTATTATGCTCACTTCTGTAATCATATCTGTAGTTAGCATAGGTCAAGCTAGAGCAGAACGTGATTATAGTAACAAGAAAATGGTTGAAATGCAAATGAAACTTGATACTTTGCAATGTATAGTAGAAAATAGAACAAAATGAGTGTACAATCAGAAAAAAGACATAGGCGTAAAGAACGTAAACGTCTTGTCAGATGTTTAAGACACTCTAATATAGATACTAAGAAGGTGGCTCAAAAATATGAAATGACAAATCGTAAAGAGATTCATAAAGTGAATCAAATTACAGATATGTTAGAAAGTATTAGAGGAAATGCTCAATTAATAGCTATTATTAGAGAAGAATGTAATAGAAAATGTCAAGAACTTATAGGTGATAGACCCGCAGAATTAGCTAAAGATAGTTTATTATGGGAATATCAATCTCCTGATGAAAAAGAATATCCTTGTACTTTGTTAGTAATGAAAGATGGAGAATATTCTATAGCTAAAATAAATAACGAAGAAGAATTTAAAAATTTAGATTACACTAGATGGTGTAATGTTGAGGATATTTATTAAAAATTATAATTATGTTAAACGAAACTTTTAAATTGCAAAGTGTATCTACTAAGTATATTACTAATGTAGAAAAGAAAACAGTATGTGTTTATTGTACATTTACTTCCATTCTAGGAGAAATTAAAGCAGTAGGATATGCTCGTTGTGGTGATTTAGATAAATTTGATAAGTATAAGGGACGTCAATTAGCTAGAGCTAGAGCAGAACTTAATGCTTATGCCGTTTATAGAGAGCGACTTTATAATTATCAGGATTGTTTAAATGCTAAATTTAATAAAACAACTAGTAATCTTACTAATTATATAGAACATCAAATATTATTCATTGATGAACTTAAAAAATAAATTATTAGAAATTAAACTTAAGAATGCTCAAAAAGAAATGATTGAATTACATCATTTAATTGAAACTACTTTAGATAGACAAGAAGTACAATTACTTCAATTAGAATTAAAAGGAGTCTCAATAGAAGAAACAGCTCTTAGGTTTAGATTATTTAATAAGGGCATTTATATAACACCTTCAGAAGAGTTTGTAAAATTATTTGTTAAATGATAACTTTTTATAAAGATGCTATTCTAATTCCTCATTTTTATGCACATGGGAAATTAGAAAGTATTTTATCTACTGACTTACTAGGATGTAATACCAAGGATGTTCCTATTGGTATTCATCCTTGTAAGGTAGAAGAATATAATTGTACTTATTATTCATGGATTAGAAATATAGGACAATGTGGGTTAGTATGCTTATCTAATGATAAAGAAGCTAATTCTTATGCCTTAAGAATGTTTAATAATAAAGCTACTTTTATATGATTATATGTGCTATAGGATTAATTGTTGCCTTAGTTTGGTTTACTTTTGATATTAAAATATATAAAGAACAAGGTAATTATTTTCTCTTTTATACAAATATAAAAGGAGATAGAAAACAACTTATGATTTATGGCAGCAATAGATAAAATCTATGTTAAGGGGTTTAATAAGTATTTACAAGTAGTAAAATGGCTTAAAAACAATCCTTTAAAAGTATATTTTGCTGGAGAAGATAGAATAATTCCCTGGGATTATTATGAATTTAATGATTATAAAGGTGAATATGTTCCTGTAGGTTCTTATACATATCTTCAAGATAAGTGGTTAATTAAAAATTGTCCATTATTGCAAGAAGAATATAAGGAAATATATAAAGAAGAGTTTAATAATATTAAAAATTCTCCTTTATTTACAGTAGACCCACAACGTAGATATAATTGTAGATTTAAATATAAAGGAAGTAAAAGAGGATTAAAAAATTCTAAAGGATATATTCAAGCTTATGATAAATTTGATAATTTTCTTTTATTTTATGATGATTATAAATTTCTCTGCAATACTAGCATAAGTGGAGATGTATCTACTTTAGATAATATGTATCCTATTCCTTGGGACTTTACTAGAGATATAAAATGTAAAAGTTTTAAAGCCTTAATAAGGAAACTTAGAAATTTTGTATTTGCTTCAGGAGATAAAATTTCCTATTATACAAATGGAAAAGAATATATCATTAAAGCAATTAGATAAAAGTTTATTTTTAATTATTTAGGTAAGTCCTGATTATAGATAATATTTTAACTTTTTAAAAATAATTTATTATGAAAAAATTGATTTATTTGTTTATTGCAATGTTTGCAATGTGTGCTTGTACTAATGGTAGCACTTCTAAAAGTGTAAAATCCAATGATACAGTAGATACTACAATGGTAGATACAACTGTAGTAGATTCAATGATTGACACAATAGTAATTGAATGATACCAGATTTAATTTCTCAAAAACAAGACATTTTAAAGAACTTTAATTTTGATTTAGTTCACATGATAATGTCTACTGCTTGTAGGGCAGTTTATGATAATAATGGAAAACCTACAGGTTTTTATGAACCTTGGACATATTATTACAATAGAGTACCAAGTATTGCAGAATTAAAACAAGTAGCTAGTGACCTTTTAGATGATGTTATTAAAAATAATGATATTAATAAAGTTATTTGGACTGGAACTGGGGGTTTTAAAGCTGTTAATAGATATGGTATTTTAAATCTTATGTTTATCTTAGAAGAATGGCAATGTGATTGAGGTTTATACAGACGGAGCTTGTCATGGTTCTACTGGCATAGGTGGCATTGGTATAGTTCTTATTAAAGATAATAAACTAGTTTATCAATATAATAAGCAATTTACTAATACTACTAATAATAGGATGGAAATAACCGCCATCATATATGCTTTATATATTGCCTGTAAATTTAAAGATTCTATAATATTATACTCTGATTCACAATATGCAATAGGATGTATTACTAAGAATTGGAATAGAAAAAAGAATAAAGATTTATGGGAAAAATTTAATAAAGTATATCAAAAAACGCAAACATTATGTCCAAATATTAAATTTGAGTGGGTAAAAGGGCATAGTATTAATAAATTTAACAATTTAGCAGATACTTTAGCAGTTGAAGCTAGTAATATTTAAAATTATGGAAAAAGTAAAAGAAGTAACATTGTTTAAGACAAAAACAGGTAAGTATGGTGTTAAACGTAGTGATAAAATGAAACCTAGTCGCTATTTTACTACAATAGATAAAGCTAGAGAATGGATTACTACTAAATATGAATCTGATAATATTATAGAAAATATTTGATACTTCTATTCATAATAGGATTAATTGTATTATTTTACTTAATTGGCTATACTGGAGAGGAACATATAACTAATGATGCTCCTACAAAACCCGTAACTCCTAAGTCCGAAAAACCTAAAGCTTATATACCTGAAGTTCATAAGCCAGAAAAAGTAGAGCCTGAAGTTCATAAGCCTAAAAAAACTAAAGCAGAATTAATTGGAGAAAGCTTTGAACTTCAAAGAGTATAAAGTATTTCATAATATCCTTTTTAAGGATGGAAATATAATGGTTCAGATAGATTTTATAATAGTTTCTCCTTATGGGGTATTTGTTATAGAGGCAAAAGCACATAAAGGAACTATTATTGGAGATATTAATTCACAATATTGGGTTCAAAAATTAGGAAAAAATAATTACAAGTTCTATAATCCTATAAAACAGAATGACGCACATATAAATGTTCTTAAATATCATCTTAAAAATATCTCTTTTATACCTATTGTAGTATTTAATGATTCTACAACTTTAAAAGTTAATTGTGCTATAAAAATGAATGAATTATTAGACACTATAAATAAATATAAAAAAGTAGTTTTAACTGATAAACAAGTAAATTATGTATGTGCTATTATTTATAGATATAAAACTACAAATCCTAAAGATATAGAAATACATAAAAATAAAGTAAAGCAATATGGTTAAATATAAGAATAAAGCTCTGTGGTTACAAATGAAACAAAATTGGTTTGATAAACTTCCACAATCAGTTAAAAATGGACTAACTCGCCCAGGGTCAGTAAAAACTAGGTAATATGATAATTATGATTTTTCTTATATTAGTTTATAGTATTTGGGCAATATGGTGTGGAATATCAATAATACTATATTCTAATATAATATTTTTTCCTTTAGGTGCTGCCCTTATATTAAGTGTAATTGCTTTAATAATATTTATATTATTTTATGGAGGTCCGAGGTGATTTTTATAAACTAACATCTATTGATGATAATTCTCCGTTCTGGGATTTAGAATTACTAAAAACTATAAATAGTAAAACTAAACCTAGAACAGAGTTTGTAAATGCAGGATATGGAATGACATTAGAATCAGCTATTAATAGAATAATACAATTTGCTATTAATAATAAATATAAGGAAACTGATTTAAAAACATATCTTGAAGAATATAAAAAATTAAAAGATGAAATCACAAGAATTTGTAATTAAATGTATTAATTCTATATGTAAAACTTTTCATACTCTCTATAATTTAAATTGGGGAGGATGTTGTTATATGGCATATATTATAGCAAGTTTTTTAGAGCAAAATAATATACCATTTACAATAGTTTTTATAGATTCTGATAAATCTTTTAATAATTTTAATGATGTTGATATATCTGTTAGTCATGTAAGTATTAAAGTAAAAAATACTATGCTTAATTATTCTAAATCTTATAAAAAATTTAAACATAGTGAATTTTCAAATATTACTTCAAAAGATATATTAAAGTATTATAATAAAGTTAGTTGGTGTAATATTTATTCTAAAGCACAAAATCTTTTTATAAAAAGTGTTTTTAATAAAATGATGAATCATGCAATTTATTAAAGATGGTATTATAGTAAGAGTAAATGATAAATTTATTTATTCCGATGAAATCTATTATAAATTTAAAGAAGGAATAGCTCTATATAAAAGTACCTATTACTCCTCTGATAAGCCAATTAAAGTTAAAAAGAAAGATTTAAGAAGTAAAAACATAAATGGTTGTTACTTTGTTAGATTTTTTACTTTAGAATTTGCACCTTTAAATTACTTATTAACAAATGGATATAATAAATTAATATGAAAGTAGTCTATATAATTATTTCTTTAATTATAGGATTTGTAATAGGCTATAATATAGGGCACCCTAAAACAATAGCTATTCAACCTATAGAAAAAGAAAAAACTATAAGAGATTCTTTGCATATTGTTAATGACACTTTAAAAAATAAAATAGAATATATAACTCACAAATATTATGAGAAAAGAGATTCTATTATTCGCAATGATTCTTCTGCCGATATGCAGTTTTTCACAGACTACATCGACTCTTACCAAAGAGCAAATCAAGACCGCTAATTTAATATTTGTAGAACATGAAGAATTATCTAAAAAAGTCCCTTTATTAGAACAACAAATAACTAATCTTGAAAATATTAATAAATCTTGGGAACGTACAGATTCTATTAGAAATGATAATGAACAAATACTTACTAAGAATAATAAAAAATTAGTTAAAACTAATACAATACTTTTAATATCTACTTTAGCTTCATTAATTTTATGCCTAGTAAAATAACATATTCAGATGGTGAAGGTTATATTTATAGATTTCCAGAAAGAAGTTGTAAAAGATGTGTTAAATATCCATGTTTAGAAAATATGGAAAATTATAAAAGTGATTTTGCTAAATATGGATGTATTTATTATCAGGATGATAAATACTTTGAATGATAGAATCTACTTGTCATGCTAAGTTAGTTGCTAAACAAACTGATTGTATGGGATATACTACATTTGTATTTGTAAATCTAGATAATGGAGAATATATAATGTGTGTAATGTTTCCTAATTGGGAACAATCCTATATAAACTTAGATGATGAGGGATTTGTTACTACAAGATATGTAGAAGCAGGAATAGATAATTGGTATAATGGCAAAGAATTTGTGCCATATAAATATACTAATATAATCTTTCTTAAATTTGTTAAAAAAGAAAAAAATATAGATTTAAAAGACATTAGATTAACAGATTAACAGATTAAATATGAAATATTATTAATTATTAATTTATGACAATTTTAGGAGATAAGCTTCAAGAAGCTATCAATGAGAAAAAAGAGGATATTAATTCTTATGTATGGAAAGGTCCAAGAGATAAGAAAACAGGAGAACAAAAGGAATATCCAATGATAGAAGCAACTTATGACCAGCTTAAAGAATGGTATAATAAGTGTCAACAAATGTTATATAATAATGATGTGCGTACTCCTGGTAGAAAAACTCTTATAGGTATTATTAATGAACAAATAGCTCGTTGTAGAGCAGAATTGTTTGTTCGTTGGTTAAGGGCTGAAAAACAATATAGTAATACCAAATGTCTTGAAGATTTAAGAAGCTTTATTAATAATAATAAAGATGTATTTACTCCTGAAGTTCTAAAGAAAGCTTCTATTTGTGAAGCAATGAGTGGGGTTCCATTGGAATTTCAAACGGTATCAATTAAATATGTATTAGACGCTTGTCTTGATTTGGGAGGCGTTCTTGATAATAGTCATATAACACGTAATTTTATTATTAAAATGGGATTGTGGTTCACTAATCAAGAATTGCAAAATGATTTATATAAGAAAGACCCAGATACAGGGAAACCTGTAAATAGACTAGAACTAGTACGTGATTATCTAAAAGTAGACCCATCTATTAAATTACGTATTAGTGAAACAGGTTTAACTTATAATGAGTTTAAATCTATTTACATGCTACAAAAGAATAAATATTCTAGTTATACTTCAGAACAACTCACTGTATTAGCTAATAAAATTCTTTATAGGCTTCAATTGCAGTGTGAAGAACAAGCTAAACAGTGGGAAGAAAAAATAACAGAAATAAATAAAGTAGCAGCATCTAAAGGATGGGATGTTACAAGGTGAGTTATTTAAACCTGTTTCTCGTGATGAAAGACAGGCTCAAGCAATACAAGCTTGGAAAGAATATAAAGGTCATGCAACAATTGTAGCAGCTACTGGGGTAGGTTCCAATTAAAAACTAAATTATTTATCGTTTATTTATATAACTAATTATATCAAGTTGTTAATTTTATTTTGTACCATTCAAATATAAATGTTTCTTTTAAACATGATAAAAGACATACTGAATTTACTTAGAGTCTTGAATATCATAAAGATGATGGTATAGAGTTAATTAATTATTTGTATAAAAATTCTACAATATATCTTAATAGAAAATATTAGTTATATGAATTTTTTAAAAATGGGAGCCGTTCTATTCAGGAATGGATAGAATTACAAGCAAGTAAAGTCGGTGAAAGTTCAGAAATGAATAATACCGAGGTAATAAATTAAAGCAAAATTTAATTATTACTGTACAGCATAGAGATTGAGCCTGTAAACAGAATATAATATCTCCAAGAGTACTTGCTATCTATATAGATAAAAATATATGCGGGACTTACTAGTAATAGTAAGAAAGTAGGATAAAAAGCCTACTGATAACAATATCGAAAACCAGAATAGCTATTAAAATTATTGCAGGATTAAAGAAAAATAAACCTGATTTACACACTATTGTATTAGTTCCTACGACTATTTTAAAAGAACAATGGCAAGAAGAGCTTAAGTCTTGGAATTTGGAATATAATACAGAAGTATATGTAAATGGTGAAAAAGTAAATGTTACAAATGTTACGA
>ERZ808277.373-NODE-373-length-14407-cov-2.697533_pt1 | contig 14407 bp, 23 predicted proteins | sample MGYA00521240_ERZ808277 | MGnify/ENA primary metagenome ERZ808277 (study PRJEB31516, sample SAMN03275599) | gut metagenome | biome: mammalia-associated habitat; material: feces | host: Papio cynocephalus | place: Kenya | collected 2012-07-17 ... | reverse complement strand
ATTTCTATTGTTGAAATCATTAGGATCTCTTTGCTCAGTATATATTACAAGGAATAATCCTATCTTCCTTGTCCCATTAATGTCCACATAAGGACTAGTCACAATATCAAATGGGGCTATCTCATTTGATACTTGTTTTATTTTACAATTCAAATCTCTCATATCTTATCTCCTCATAAATTTATTGCTAAGATAATTAATTAAATCAGCAGCAATATTATTTTTAATTGAATCCTCATCTGGATAAAGTAAAGAATCTTCACCAAATAAATCAGTAAACCATTTAGGATTATCTCCTAACTTTAATCCAACACCAACAACACAAGTATTAAACTTACGCAAAGCTCTAATAGCTTGTGCACATTCTTGCATGTTTTCTGTTTGACCATCAGTTACAACAATAATACATTTATCTTTGTGTACTCTCTCTTTCAAAATACTGTTAAAGTATTTAAGAGAAGGTAACAAATCTGTACCATCACTGAAGTCAGATGCTTTAACAGTAGCATAAAGGTTATTCAAATTATCTTTGAAATAATCTTTAACCTTAACAGTTTTAGTAGAGAAGACAAGCATCTCACTCTTAGCTTTAATACTATTAAGACTATGCAATAAAGGTACAATAATATCTGTCAATGTTTCATATTCATAATCCATTGAACCACTAGCATCTAAAGTAATACCAAAATATAAATCCATATCTCTTTTTCTACCACATTCTCTAGTAAAAATCTTAGTAGATATATCTGATTTATATATTTTACTTTGATATAATCTTCCTGAAGATTGATTATAAGCAGTACCATTAAAAGAATAAACTTGAAGTCTTCTAAAGTTTAAGTTATATGCACTTAATAATTGTCTTGCAGTATCATTCAAAGATTCTGCACGACCAGAATCTACAGTACATATACCATTACACAAACCAACAAGGTCACTAATAGTATCATTAGCCATAGCATTAGGGTCAAACTTACCAGTATCCTTATCAGCTCCATTGCCAACACCAGTCTTTTGAGATAATTTATCAACCATATCTTTGATAGCTTGCTCAATCTCTGCTTGTGTCCTCTGAGTACCCTGTCCATTTGATACACCAGAGCCACCTGATTGGCCCTGAGAGCTTTGTTGTCCTTGATCTTGACCATTTGCTTGACCTTGTCCTTGTTGCCCTTGTTGGCTTTGATTTTGGCTATTAGATTGGTCTTGATCTTCTTGTTTCAATTCATCTTTTAACCAATCATAAACTTTCTCAGACCAAGATACAGTATACTTAAACCTTTCTACCATATCATTATTATAATAAAAAGATAGAAACTCTTCTATTAATGCATCAGGTATATCACAGCCTTGAGGCTTATCAAAGTTAGGATTATAACTTCTCAAAATAAAATAAAACAATTTATCTTGAGGAGTAAACTCTTTCTTCTTTGCAAAGTCTTCACAAGTAGTAAGACCTTGGAACAAAGAAGTAACAGTATTCAATCCATCTTTGATAAGATCCCATTTAAACCTTTGTTTCATTTTGTTTTGAATATAAGAATCTTCTACAACATTAGCACAAAAATGAATAAAGTATTCTGGAACTTTACAACCTTGTAAATAAGGTGGTTGATCTGCAGGAGATAAAGTATAAATAGCATGACCTATCTCATGACAAATCAAACCAATAAATCCCCAACGCAATACTGTTCTTACAACAGACCAGGATTTATTTTTTATAGTATCAACCATAGGATCAAAGGCTGCAATATAAGCAATAGGATTTACTACAATAGTTTTACTATTGTGATTCATATATGCTAAACCTTCTGCATCTTCTTTAAATACAACACTGTATTTACCACTAAGCAATGAGTTAACTACAGACCTAGCAATACTATAGCTAGGCTTTAACTCATAATAAAAATCATTAACAATTCTACCACTAGGTAATTGTGAATATCTATCCATATTAATTACTCCTTTTTCCTTTAAATAATCTTCGTATCTTTATTGAATAATAATCTCTAGCAACAGGATGAGAATGTCTAGAACAAGCAGACACTCTCTTATGCAATTCAATCCTATTACTAAGCTCACTTAAATCCAAAGTCTTTTGAAGATACAATAACAAATACTCTGGACCATATAATTTCTTATGCTTATCTATAATAGATTTTAAATCTAAACCATTCATTAAAGCTTCATTAAAATCCTTATAGTTATCCTTAAAATTATCAAGCACAAGTAATTCTGTATCAGAATTATCTTCTACTAATTTAGACATCATCTTGTGCCCAGCATCATCATTATCAAAAGCAAGAACAATATCTTTACCTTTTAATAAAGCAAGATGCTCAGTAGTAAATGCAGTTCCTAAGCTAGCAACAACATTAGGAATACCTGCAACAACTAAAGACAATGCATCACATTGACCTTCAACAATATAAACTAAAGGATAACCTTTAGCTTTGTCTAGATTATACAGAAGCTTTCTCTTCTGAAAGTATTTTGTTTCCTTACTATTCTTGTATTTAACTTGGTCAGTTAAAGACCTACCAGAAAATGCAACAACATTTCCTTTAGTATCTTTAATTGCAAACATATATCTGTCTGCAAATACACACTGACCATAGCTATCATACAAACCATAGCTATCTAATGTTCCACATGGAACATTTGGAAACTTCTTAGTAAGCATATCTTTAAAAGATATAACTGTATTATTCTTATCAGTAAATACAGTAGGACAATAGCCTAAACTATATTTATCTATAAGAGAATCAAGTCCTCTCTTTTTCCAGTAATCACCTGCATTATTAAGTGAATTACATTTAACAAAAAGATCAGCACACCATTTATATACTTGAGTATAAGTTTCATACTCAGTATCTTTCTTATAATTATCCTGATAAGTTATACCAAACTCTCTACATATATCTTCTGCTGCATCAACATTGCTTGCTAAGCCAGTAGCCAGCTTGACATAATCAATAGTTGTACCAGAATTACCACAACTAAAACAATGAAATGAATTAGTAGAATCATATATATGAAAGCTTGGTTTATTATCTTTATGAATCCCTAGTGGACAAGGTATGTTTCCACCATACCTGCCTTGACTAGTAGACACATTAGAATAATGCTTAATCACATCTCTTATAGAAACTGATTTAGCTGCATCAAATATATTATCAAACATATTTAATCCTCCTACCATTTAATAGAACTCAAACTATCAATAATATTTTCAGCTGAACTTGAATCAGCAGAGCTTGCTTTATCAAACACATCATTAATATCAGTTGTATTATTGTTAGCTGTATTACCTAAGCTAGCTACACCAATACTTAACAAATCATTTAAAGATTTCTTAGCGTCTTTAACAATTTGTTTATTCATGAAAAACATTTGTTCAATACCAACAATCTCTTTATCATACTTAGTTAAGAAACCTTGTACTTTTGTTTTGTTATCCTCAACACCATGAGTAATAGCAAATACAAAATCACCAAGAGCTTGTCTCAAACTCTTATAAGTGAAGGTCATTGTAAGAATTTGTGAGATAGCTCTAGTATATAATGCTGGAGTATCAGGACTATATCTATCCAAGTTATCAAAAGTAACTCTTGTATAATCAATAGCATTATACATAAACTTAACATAAGCTTGTAATGCTTTAGGATCTATAGCAGGATATACTTTAGAAAGATATACTGCATATTGATCGGCATTAAATTCAGTAGCCAAGATTGGAAAGAATCTTTGCTTGAATGCACCATTCATAGGATTGTTACCTTGCTCACCAAAGTTAGTAGTAACAACAAAGATAGTCTTTGGATGAACAGTATAAACTTTATCTTGGAATTTAATAAATCTATTCTCACCATAGACAACATTGTTTAAGCCTATTTGAACAGCAGGACTAAAGTTATTTGCTTCATCAAATACAACAACACCACCTGCTTGTGCTACCTTAAGCACATCAGTCCAAGCAGTAATCCAATGCTTATTACTATTCTCATCATCATTTGGTATAACATAACCAAACAAATCTTCCTCAGTCAAAGCAGGATTACCTGTAATAGCTGCATAAGGTAGCCCATTTTCTTCAGCCATAACTCTAACTGCTGTTGTCTTACCAGTACCTGGTACACCATAAATAATTAAACCTTTTTGATTTAAAGTCTCATCATTAAGTGTAAGGTAAGCCATGATTTGTCTATACAATTTAGATTGTATAACAGAATCTTTTAACACTTGATTAGTATGGGGAGTAAGTCTTTGCACATCTTTAGGATCAAGATTAGCAAAAGGCTTATGACCATTAATATCGTAAGTCTTAAAGATACCTTGAATACTAGCATCAATAACATCTACATCTTTAAGGTCAAAACCTACAGTAAGTTTACCTGATTGTGGATCTGGATACCCAAAGGTATTCAAGATATAATCAGACAACTTAATGTTATTAACATCCTTATCATCATAAGAAATAGGAGTTAAAGACTTATCAGCATAGCATATAATAGATAAATCCTTATCTAATATAGCTCTCCAACTAGACAAACAAGGACAAGTCTTAGAAGATGGAATAGGACTTTTAACTTTAGTCTTAAACAAGTTAACAACTATTGGCTCAACAACTTGAGCAATGTGTAATGCAGAAGCATTAACCCATTCCACTTTATTAATATCACTATTAGGTAATATCTCACTTCTAGTTACAGCAAACTGATAACCCTTGTTTGCATCCTCAATTATATAAACTAATTCACCATTCTTTGTAGAAAAAACTTTCACTTTATTTATTTCATTAACATTATTTGACATATACATGTCCTCCTTATAAAAAATTAATCATTCATTTGTAACTATCTATTTATTTAACACTGATAGTTTTAGTGTTATCTTTACTGAAAGCAAGGGCACCATCTTTAATGGCATCTAACACTTCAGTTATCTGAGCATTAACTGCTTGCTCAAGTTGATCCTTATGCAAAGTAACAATAGTCTTAGTATCTTCACTGATAATAACATCAGCAATACCATACTTTTGTTTAAGCTCTGCATTAGTTAATCCAATAGCCTTTGCATTAATCACTTCCTTTAATTCTAATTTAACTTTTAACTTATCCACACTTAAAGTATCATTGAATAAATTCTCAGGGATAAGATTAGTTAACTTATCAATAACAGGAGCAAATCTTTCTTTCAATAGCTCCTGATAGATAGTTACACAAGCAAGAAGATCTTTAATCTCTGCTGTTGACAAAGAGTCAAAATCAATTTGACCATTAAGAGCTTTAGCTCCTTGACTCATAACATTCTCTAAAGTTTGGCTATTTAATTTTTCACTTAAATTTTTCATATAAATTTACCTCACTAATTTAAAATTTTTATTTACAATCACGCCATTCTTCATAGGCTTCGTTCTCATAATAAGATTCAATATCATCTCTGAAATCTTCTTCAAGAGTATCAGATACTAAATCAAATCTATTAAGAATTATTTGAATAAGATTTTCAAAGATAGGCCTCATCTTAATTAACTTATATCTTTGACCAGGAGAAGCATTAGTCTTTCTAGCTAAAGTGTGTATTAAAGCATCTGCCATAATACAAGCTACTGCTTTCTCCACATCATGATAATCAATCTCATGATCCCAATCTTCACCTGGGTGGTCATCATCACCACCAAATTCATAATGCAGAATCATAATTAACCTCCAAATCTATTATGAATTATCTGACATACAAATGACTTAACTTCATTTAAGTTTTCATTTGTAGGTTCAGCTAAGAACTTATGCACTGCACTAAACAATGCACAATTCTTTTGACAAGATTCTACTTTCCTGTCACAGTACATACCATCACAGATACCTGTTCCTAAAAAATCACAAAGCTCTTCATAACTTTGTTCTTCACACAACTTATCAATGGTATCTATATAATACTTAATAATTTCTTGTGCTTCAGTCATACTTATTTACCTCCTTTATTAGTCTCGGTCTTTTGTTGCTGGGTGTCGGTTAACCCAAGGATAAACACCAAGAGATTTAGACATAGACTTCACCTACCTCAAACAAATCATGATGACATTCAGGTTCAGTCTTATCATAAAACTCTAATGATTCTTGTGACCAATCATAATAATAATCTTCTTCATAACTATAATCACTTAAATCTATGTTATAAGCTTCTTGAATCATATTATTATGATCATGCACAAGCACAGCCCAAGCTTTATCTCTATCCATCTTGGTTCTAAAAAGTTCTACATCAGAACTAATAAGACCATCATTAATCCAAACCTTTTTAATACAATATAATTTTACTTTCTTCTTAATCATTTTTACTCCTCCTAACTAAATGTTTTATTGATGCAAGATAATCTTGCTCATCATTATAATATCTTTGAATCTCTCCAAGGCTGTTGACAGCATATAATACTGCACCAAACTTGTCCAGATAATCAAAGACACTATCAGATATATTACCAGAATCTAAACCAATAACTTCTTGCTTACCAGCAACATATTTCTTTTCCCAAAGATCCTCCTTCTTAATATCTGATAGCAAAGTATGAGTATAAGAATGAACAGATTTATCATCAGGTATTAAAAGCTCTGTCTTAGATTTAAATTTACTATGAAAAGTTCTAGGTTCTAATCGTTTCATTATTCCTTATCTCCTTTATTAAAATTACTTAGGACTTGTTGGAAGTCTTGCTCAAGCATAAAAGCAACAAGACTATTTCTATACATAGGATTCAAAACTTCTTTAGGTAAAGCAAACCATCTACCAGTAGGTTGAGGGTCTTTTGAATCAGAAGACTGAGCTTCCACCATTAAGACATGGTCCTTAAACTTTTCTTTACACTTATCACAAGGTTCAACAGAACAACAGCATTGTCTTGGAGCTTCAGCATCTCCAGGTAATTTACCCATTAAGGCGATGCCTATTACTTCACCACAATAAAAACAAGTCATCATACTTGGATTCACACCATGTTTTTCACTAATTCTAATACTATCTTTACTCATAATTAACACTCTCCTTTATCATTTAAATATGCAAGAAACTCAACCAAAGCATGCATAGTTATATCTCTAATAGATTTATAACCATGCTTCTTTGCTTGAACTTTAAGTTCCTCTTTAAATGCATGAGGAACATTACACAAAGTGTCTTGCCCATTATAAGTTTTAAGCCATTGATTTTTAAGCTTATACTTATTACTCATAGCAATTAACTCACTAGGTCTACAACCAAGTAAATCACACATTTGTCTATGAGTATAAACACCTTGCACATACACAGCTTTATACCTATTATATAAATCTTCTAAAAAATCAGTATGCTTCTGTGCAAAAGGTATATACTTCTCATCATATATCTTCTCATAATAATTCTTCAAATAAGATACAACTTGAGAGTGATCTATACCTAATTTCTTAGAGATCTCAGTAAGAGTTAAACCTTCACGATATAACTTACAGATCTCTTTACCTCTAGATATATTCATATTACTTACCTCCTTCTACTAAAATTTCTCTAAAGCTAAAACTATTCCAATCACCATCAAAGATAGTGCCTGGCTTAAACTTATTATATTGACCAGCAGATTGCATACCTGCATTACCTCTGCCGATATAAGCCAAAGGACTAATACCTAATTTACTAGCATTAGCTTTAACAATAGCAATAGCATCATTAGTTGTTTGTTTATTATCCAAAACAACATCCAAATATTTGGTTCTATCTGAACCATTCTTATAACAAACTTGACAAATTTTACTCATAAGTAACCCCCAAAAATTTAATATCTTTTAGTAAATAATGTTTCATACTCTCTTGGACATTCTAAATATCCAACGAGCCAGCAATATAATCTCTTCAACTTATCAGGATCAGAGAACTGTGGTAAGTCTAACCATTCTTCAAACTTACCTTTATCACACACCAAGTCACCATTAGGCAGACGAGATTCTCTGCCAACAATATTAATTGAAACTGTGTGAATAGTTCTTAAGACAATGCGACTGAGTTTAATATAGAAACTAGCAGGATACACAGGATTAGCTTCTTTTAAAAACCTTTGAATATTAATTGCTAAATACATAAATGCATCCCAAGTCTCTTCGCAGATAGCAAAAGCATTAGTCATCTTATAAAGATTCTTGTGCCACAAATAATTATTTACAATATCCTCATCTAAAGATTGTGTATAATAATCAAAAGGATCTGATAGTGAATATCTTAACTCAGTTACATCATCCCCACTTTCTACAGCCATAAACTTCTCCTCCTTTTAAATAATGTAGCAGTTTAATGTCATACTCAGGACAAATTAAAAGAGGCCTCATTTCTGAAGTCTCTTCAAATTAGATTTTAATTCCTCAGACTCACGATAAGATAATAGCCACTCTTCATTGTGTACATCTTTAATTGGAATATTAACGACATACATACCCAATGAAGTATCATAGTAATTATCTTTAAGAAGTCTGTAATATGTAGGTTTACTTAATCCAAGAAACTTACAAGCTTTAGTATGAGAATAGAATTTCCTAATTGAAACATCAGGATCATTCTTATTAATCATTTCAACCAAAGGTTCCTTTTGTATGTAATGAAAATCCCAAGGCATATACCTTGATGCCATACTAATTGAACCATCTAAGTTACGCTTGTAACCATCTCCATGTGCATAATGCATTTCATTATCACATATACATTTAATCGTTCTCCTATCAATACCTGTCAAGGCCTCAGCCTCAGTGAAACTACTAACAACTTTAGTTTCATGTGGTATTGTAGTACGATTTAAACATTCAATATTAAATTCTTTTATCATAATTTTAATCTCCTTTGTTTTTGATAGTTATATTATACATTAACTAAACTAAGATGTCAAGAAAAACTAACATGTTAGTGTAGTTTATTAAAAACTTTTCCTACAGAGTAAAAAAGATATGTACATTCTAGTTTAATTTTGTCCGTTGTAACAATAAAGGCTAGAAAACTAGGATGTCATGCTTTTTTGGCTATTTTGAGACAGGTTGTACATCAAAATTCAACTTTTTTCAAAAAAGTTTGATTTCATTGTACTGCTTAGTACACTCACATCAAAATTGTACTAGTGTGTACATTCCAATTTTGGTGCTCAGGAAAAAGTTTTCTCAAATTTTACTAGCTGGTTAGTACAAATTAAACTAACATGTAAGTACAATGCCTAAAATTAAACTAACATGTCAGTTTAATTTCAGCACTTTTTCTATTAAAGAAAATGCACAGGCTAGTACGATTGATTGTACAGGCTAGTAGGAAAGTGTGTACAAGTTAGTACGGTTTTCGGCACACACGACACAAAACACGCACAAAAACACTAAAAAACAGTGTCCTGTCAAATTTACTGACATTCTAGTACACAACAATACTAGTCTGTACAATGAAAAAAGACCAGGGTCTGAAACCATACCACATGACATTCTAGTTTAATTAAACTAACACGCTAGTCCAGTCTAAACTAACACGCTAGTACATTTGGTATGATATAGTAATCTTCTCCAAAATGTACTAGCACGCTAGTCCAAGTCTAAAAACTAGCTCTAAAATTTTGTTGACAAAATATTTTATATATAGTATAATAATATATTTTGCTCTACTCGTTTAAGTAACTAGAAGCCAGAGTGGTAAGAGTAACAACAGAAAAGTTATCCACAAGTTATCCACATTTCCACAATGCTACATGCAGAGATCTTCAAGCCAATCAAAATCTAATTCCTCTGTCTCTTCCTTCTCTTTTAATAGAGCAATAGTAATATCACCATGCTCAACATCACAAAGTAAGTTAATGTAAATACCACAATATAACTTCAATGCTTTATCTCGGATCTCTTCATCAGAGTCTCCACAGATTATGTAATGATCAGTTCTCTCTCCGATTGTATCTTTGAAAAAACACTCAACGCTTACTTCCTTAATCTCTTCTCCTTCATTTAAACGAAGCTTATCTTCTAACTCCTTACGAGTTCCGATCTCACTCCATTGTGCTTCCATATTCCATTCCTTATCTACTATTAAATTATTCATAATTATTTCTCCTTTCGTTTATTAAAAATTTATCATTGCTCAATTAAGCGTGAGCTAACGCTACTCATTTATACTAAACGAGCAAACTGTGTGAAGAATATACTTGCTTTCACTGATGATCCATTGATAAGCTTACTTGCTTTAGCTAATGTTACTCGTCTCATCTTTCTACGATTAAACACAAAACGCAAGAACTTCTCAGCATCTCTATATCCATGGATACTATACAAGTCTATTATCATCTCTAACATATCTTCTCCCCCTTCGTTAGCTTGGTTCGTTTAAGGTCTGAACTCTTTTAAGCGACCATAAGTATCACCAGTTAAGTAGGCACGAGTTTGATTCACGGCTATCTCTTGACCATCAGCTCTCGGGCAAACAACCAGGCGTCATCTCGCTACGGTTCTGGACATGCCAATGTTCTCCGTTGCTCAGGGAATCTTTCTTTTGCCACATCACTGCTCAGGCATTATCTAATCTTCCGTTCATTCACTGGCTCGTTCAAACGCCACTAGGGCTTCTCGCAATTTCATTACGGGTAAGCTTAACTGGTGTGATAAGTTATTTATACTGGTTAGGTTATTATCTTACAGTCTGTTGTTATATAGTTATAGTACTTAATGTCATATTATTTGACAGTAGTTAATGTATTAATGTTGTTAGAGAGTTAGTGTATAATATTAATTAGGTTATTTTTTACTACACCCCCTACTACTACAACCTTCAACTACAATACATATAATATTAATTTGGGTACTTCAACTACAATAATATAATTTTAGCAAACCTTACAGAATTTTTAGAAAAAACCAATCACCCCTTATCAATCCTTACCTTTTGGTATGATTTACTCTAGACTTGTCTAAACTTATCTCTTTCTTTTCTAAAACCTCTTCCCTAAAATTTTTATTTAATTGTGCTAAAACACTTGATTTCATACCACATGGTATGGTATAATATAAATACAAAGGAGGAGAGAAATATGAGTGAGGAATTAAAGAAAAGGATAATAGACAAGATGGATGCCAGAGGTTATATCTACCTAAGTGAAACCATCTCAAGAGACAGAGAGGTTTTGAATTTTGCTACACCTATTGAGGATGTGGTTAGATTTAATGTTAATGTTATAGTGGATGACCAAGAGAGGGTGAAATATAGATTCTCTAAGATAGTTGATGCTATCTATGTAGTGGAGTCACCTACATTTAGTCTATTCTTTGTAAATAAATACTTTAATAAAAACGAGGCGAGATTCCTAGGGATTGCCAGTTGGTGTCAGACCTACGACAAAAACAATCGCTTTGAGATAATATAAGGAGGATAACTATGGCAAATATAGAAAAATGTTTTATTGATCCTAAGGATATAGCAGGGATGCTTATGTCTGATATACCTAAAGTTAATTTACAAATGTATGATGAGGTGCCTACACAACAAGGCATTAAGGCAGACACTCAAGATTCTATTACTGAGTTAAAGGAATACATTAAAGATTTAACTAAAATAATGAGTGGCCTAAGAGCAGATCATATTAGTCTTGCTGAAGAAGTACAAACAATGGTGGCACCACTAATAAAAGAGAAAGAGAAGAATGAGTTAGTACTAGGCACAGTTCAGGCGTACACTAGATTGTTACTTGCTAAGCTTGCATCTATTTCTACTAACAGAGAAACGCAGGCGAAGCTTACACAAGTGGTGGCACAGATTGAGAAGAAGTTCTATGAGACTATACTGGGGGTACAACAGTGAGAGATTATAACTGCAACTACTCTAAGTTTGACATAGACTTACATGCAGACATTTATATAAATTACTTAGAGGTGATTATCACAGATGATGGGGTAATACATTATGCTCACCCATCGCATCAGATGTTTCTAGAGAAACTATATAAAGATAAGTTTGGCGAGGACCAATTCCTTAGAGAGTATAACTGTGAGGAAGCGTGGCGAGATTATATGGGGTGGCTACTTAAATCTACTCATGCTATAGCAGTGTGGCAAACATTTTATATGGGCATAGCCAATGATAAGCAACTGACTTCTCTAAAGAAACTACAAGAGAAAAGAGATAAGATTAATCAACCATTATATAAAGGGGGGTTAGAAAGTGGTGTTCAATTCTAAGAAAGATTTTTATTCTGCTAAGCAACAGCAATATTACATGGCTAACAATTTATTAGCTGAGCAACCAGTAGATACAGATAATTTAATTACACAAGATGAAGCAAATGCTATCATGCAAGATGTGACAGTAGTAAACACATCAGCACAATCAATAGCAGAAGCAGTATGCGATGCATACTTAACTTTATTGAAGTTATCATTTGATAGATCCAGTTACTTAAAACAAGCACCTGAGTTACAGAATACTTTATATAAAACTTTATATGCTGCTAAGTATAAGGTGATGGGTGCAATACAAAGTAAAGTATCAGATGCTATCAGTGAGTTAGACCATCAACCTTTACAGAAATTAATTGGCACGAGGGGGAGAAAGAGAGTATGAGAGTAACAGATGAACAAAAGAAAGCAATAACATCTTTTATATTTAAAACTATATTCTGGCTACTTTGCTTAATTACATTAGCGGCTGGGCTCATATACTTATTAGTAACAATTAAGAAATATAACAATAAGCCTATTACTGTTGAATATACAGTGGTGGATATTCAATTTGACTATGAGTCATTTGGCACTAATGATAATCAAAGAGTAAGATATGTGGTGACATACTTAAATGATACAGAAACTCTTCAAACTAAATCCAAGTCTTATAAAGACTGGTCTGAGTTTGAGAAAGTATTCCTCCTCACTATTGCTGATGAGGGGACTACTCTAGAGTAGGACTCTGCATACATAGAGATAACTACTTCCACATATTTAAAGATTGAGGTGAAATATGAGAAATATTTTTACTTACATATTATCTCCAGTAATAGTACTGGGCGTATGTGTGTTACTTATCAGATTTAAAATAGAGGAGATATATTATGGCGAATAAAAAAAGACAGGTCGTATGCAAATACATTGATGGCACAGTCAAAGCTGTGTACGACTCATTGACTGAGGCTACTCAAGCCTTGGGCAAAACAGGCAAGAGAGACATGACCCATATAATAGATGTCTGCAGAGGCAGAAGAAAAACTGCCTTCGGATATAAGTGGGAATATTGTTAAGGCATTCTCTTGCCTTTTTTCCATTTTGTTTGTATAATAAAGATAGTTTAATAAAGGAGGATCAAATATGTTTGATGACAACGAGATGCTTGAGTCAACTATTTATAATGATCTTGGCTCAGATGACACTAATAAAATAAAAAGTGTCAACAAAGTATCAGGTGTATCTGATGTAGAGAAAGTAAATACTTTCACACCACAGACACAAACAACTACTCCAGTTAAGGAGTACAACTACCAATCAAAGCAGCAAGAAGATGCTGCACAAAATGAAGCTCAACTACAATTTACTACAGGGGTAGAAAGAGTTAGAGATTCAGAGGAAGCTAAAGAGTGGCTATCAGCTAAACAACTTTATGAGAAAACTCTTGGCGTTACTGAGTATGATGAGCTTAGAGCTAAGCTTAACCTAAGATCAGATGAGTCCTTCACTGATTATTATAATAGAACTGGCTACATACCTAAGGGCTTTGAGAAACAAGCTCAGCTTTTACTTGCAGAAGAAAAGAGAAAGAAACTTTACACAGAAGTTCAACAAGGCAATATGTCAGAAGAAGACTTCTTGTATGAAGCGTATGGCAAAGACTTACTTAAAGAAGAAGGCGTGGACTTCTCATCTTCTTTATATTGGTATAACAGATATAAGAGTGGGGACTACTCAGATCCTAGAAAGAATGCTACTTACATGCTTCAAGTAATTGAGAATGCTAGAACTTTATTTGAGGGAGAAACTTGGTACGAAGCAAGTCAAACTCAAAACATTAATGACCTTGCTCAATATGTTACAGGAGAAGTACTTGATGCTAAAACTGTTTCACAACTTTTCCCAGAAGCTTTTGAAGCTATGAGTCAATATTATGATGACCGAGAAAAGATTGTTAAATATTATAGAGCAGGTATGCTTCAAGGATTCAATCCTACTATTGATGTTGATGGAAATGGTAAGATTGACTATTACTATTCTACAGATGGCAAACTTTATAATGTTAATGAAACAGGCAAAGGTGCGAATACTGTTCGTGCTGTCTATAATGATGATGGCTCACTTAATCGTATTGTCTTTGCAGATTCTTACTTGGGAGAAGTAGCTGGAGAATTCTTACAGGGTGTTGGTAAATTCTTCACAGGCGTTGTTGACTTAGGTGC
>ERZ808277.372-NODE-372-length-14439-cov-5.847469_pt1 | contig 14439 bp, 11 predicted proteins | sample MGYA00521240_ERZ808277 | MGnify/ENA primary metagenome ERZ808277 (study PRJEB31516, sample SAMN03275599) | gut metagenome | biome: mammalia-associated habitat; material: feces | host: Papio cynocephalus | place: Kenya | collected 2012-07-17 ... | reverse complement strand
TGCATCTGCACCGGAATGCTTTTCGATCCGGAGGAGCACCTCCCAGCGAAAATACCTCAGGAAGTCCTCGAACGCATCCGGAAGATCGACGAGGCTGAGAATGACAACAAAAAGGATTAATGAATATGGAAAAGAAGAAAGTTGTGGTTGCCTTCAGTGGTGGCCTAGACACATCATTCACGGTGATGTACCTCGCCAAGGAAAAAGGCTATGAGGTTTACGCAGCCTGTGCCAACACCGGTGGATTCAGCGCTGAGCAGTTGAAAGACAATGAGAAGCACGCTTACGAGCTGGGCGCCAAGGAATATGTCACCCTTGACGTGACCAAGGAATATTACGACAAGAGTCTCCGTTACATGATCTTCGGCAACGTGCTGAGGAACGGAACGTATCCGATCTCGGTCTCCTCCGAGAGGATATTCCAGGCCATGGCGATCGCCCGCTACGCCAAGTCGATCGGCGCCGACGCCATAGCGCACGGATCGACAGGAGCCGGCAACGACCAGGTCCGCTTTGACATGACGTTCCTCGTGATGGCTCCGGGAATTGAGATCATCACATTGACGAGAGATATGGCGCTTACCCGCCAGTTTGAGGTCGATTACCTCAATGAGCATGGCTTCAAGGCCGATTTCAAGAAACTTAAATATTCCTACAACGTTGGCCTTTGGGGCACGTCCATCTGTGGCGGTGAGATTCTGGACTCCACCCAGGGACTCCCGGAGGATGCCTATCTGAAGCAGATCACCAAGGAAGGCTCCGAGATTATCGAGATCGAGTTCGACAAGGGCGAGATCGCTGCGGTCAACGGTGAGAAATTCGCTGACAAAGTCGCAGCCATTCAGAAGATCGAGTCCATCGCGGCTCCGTACGGCATCGGCCGTGACATGCACGTCGGGGACACGATCATCGGCATCAAGGGACGTGTCGGTTTCGAGGCCGCTGCTCCGATGCTGATCATCGCTGCCCACAAGTTCCTTGAGAAGTTCACCCTCAGCAAGTGGCAGCAGTACTGGAAGGATCAGGTTTCCAACTGGTACGGAATGTTCCTGCACGAGAGCCAGTACCTTGAGCCTGTGATGAGGGACATTGAGGCGATGCTTGAGAGCAGCCAGAGGAACGTGACCGGCAAGGTGACGATGGAACTTCGCCCGTGGTCGTTCTCCACCGTTGGTGTGGATTCCCCTTGTGACCTTGTCAAGACCAAGTTCGGGGAATATGGCGAGATGCAGAAAGGCTGGACCAGCGAGGACGCCAAAGGCTTCATCAAGGTCACATCCACCCCTCTCCGTGTCTACTACACCGCCCACAAGGACGAAGGCGAGCAACTGGAAAAGGAATTGTAGCCGTCGCCTTAGGTAAGTTGAATGAGGAATTATTACGCTAATGATTATAAATGAGTATATACGTGTCGGAATCGTAGGGGCCGCTGGCTACACTGCCGGTGAGCTTCTGCGGATTCTGGTCAATCATCCGAACGTAAAGATTGTCTTTGCGCAGAGCGGAAGCCACGCAGGCGAACCGGTGTGGTCGGCACATCAGGATCTGTTGGGGGAGACTGACCTGAAGTTCAGCGCCGACGCTCCGGTGGAGCTGGCCGATGTGATATTCCTTTGCTCCGGTCACGGAAAGTCTAAGGGCTTTGTGCATTCTCTTCCGGAAAGTTACGATGGAGCCATCATCGACCTCAGCAACGATTTCCGTCTGGCCGCTGACGCGGAGGATTTCGTTTACGGACTTCCGGAGGCTTTTAGATGCAAGATTGTGAAAGCCAAACATATAGCCAACCCTGGATGTTTCGCGACTTCGATCCAGCTGGCCCTTCTGCCTATGGCAAAGGCTGACAAGTTGCCGGAAATCCACGTGACGGGAATCACAGGTTCCACCGGCGCCGGCCAGGCTCCGTCAGAGACCACGCATTTCAGCTGGAGAGCCAACAACCTCTCTGTGTACAAGGCGTTTACACATCAGCATCTGGGCGAGATAGGGGAGACCCTCCACACGCTTGCTCCAAGCTATGAGGGCGAACTGAACTTTGTTCCGGTCAGGGGCGACTTCACCAGAGGTATTCTGGCTTCGGTCTATTTTGACTGCGACCTTTCCGAGGAAGAAGCTGTGGCTTTGTACAAGGATTACTACAAGGACGAGCCTTTCGTGCACGTGATTGACACGAATCCGGACCTCAAGATGGTCGTGAACACGAACAAATGTGTGCTCAATGTCCGCAAACACGGCCGCAAGCTCCACGTTGTCAGCATCATCGACAATCTTGTCAAAGGTGCTTCCGGTCAGGCCGTCGAGAACATGAACCTCATCTTCGGCCTTCCCGAGGACACAGGACTTCATCTTAAAGGCACACGGTTTTAATGGTCACTGAGCTTGCCGAAGCGCATGGTTCTTACGAAAATTATTGACAATGAATTTATTTGACGTATATAGCCTTTTTGACGTTGCCCCCGTCAAAGCCAAAGGCACCAGAATCTGGGACGACAAGGGGCAGGAATATCTCGACCTCTACGGCGGCCATGCCGTCATCTCAGTCGGCCACTGCCACCCGAAATACGTGGCCGCCATCACCGACCAACTGAACAAGATCGGCTTCTACTCAAACAGCGTGAAGAATCCGCTTCAGGTTGAGCTTGCCCGAAAGATCGGAGAACTCTCCGGCCTGGAGGACTACTCCCTCTTCCTGATCAACTCGGGAGCGGAAGCCAACGAGAACGCCCTCAAACTGGCCTCTTTCCACACCGGAAAGGACAGAATGATAGCCTTCAAGGGAGCCTTTCACGGAAGGACCTCCGGAGCCGTGGCCGTCACCGACAACCCGAAATATTCAGCTCCGTTCAACTCGCACCACAATGTCACCTTCCTGCCTCTGAATGACATAGAGGCCGTCAAGGCTGAACTTGCCAAGGGAGATGTAGCCGGTGTGATCATCGAAGGCATCCAGGGAGTCGGAGGAATTGTCATCCCTGATGACCAGTTCATGAGAGACCTGCGCCAGGCCACAAAGGACGCGGGCGTTGTGCTGATCCTGGACGAAATCCAAAGCGGCTACGGCAGAAGCGGCAGATTCTTCGCCCACCAGTGGGCCGGAATCAAACCGGACATCGTCACGATGGCCAAGGGAATGGCGAATGGCTTCCCGATTGGCGGAGTCCTGATCTCTCCAGAGTTCGAGGCCACCAAGGGAATGCTCGGCACGACTTTCGGCGGCAACTACCTCGCGATGGCCGCCGCCAATGCCGTCGCTGACATATTTAAAGAAGAAAACCTCGTCGCGAACGCCTTTGAGGTGGGTGAATATCTCAAAAACTCCATCCCGTCCTCTCCGAGGATCAAGGAAGTTCGCGGCCGCGGCCTTATGGTCGGCATCGAATTCAATGAGCCGATCGCAGAGATCAGAGGCCGCCTCCTTTACGAAAAACACATATTCACAGGCGTTTCCGGCAAGAACATGATCCGCCTTCTTGCCCCGCTGACCCTCACCAAGGCGGACGTTGACATATTCATTAACGCATTGAAGGAAGTATTATGAGAAGTTTTTTTCACGTTGGCGACATAGGCGACCTCGGCAAGGCGCTTGAGGAGGCGAAGCAGGTCAAGGCGACTCCGTTCGCCTGGCAGAACCTTGGCAAGAACAAGACGATCATTCTGATCTTCTTCAACAGCAGTCTGCGTACCAGACTGAGCAGCCAGAAGGCGGCCATGAATCTGGGAATGAACTCGATAGTGCTCAATGTCAACGGTGACAGCTGGAAACTTGAGACCGAGATGGGCGTGGTGATGGACGGTGACAAGCCGGAGCATCTGCGCGAGGCGATCCCGGTCATCGGCAGCTACTGCGACATCATCGGTGTGCGCTCGTTCGCCGGTCTGAAGGACAAGACCTTCGACTACAACGAGACAATACTCAAGCAGTTCATTGAATATTCCGGCAAACCTGTCATCAGTCTCGAATCTGCCACGGTCCATCCGTGCCAGGCCTTCGCGGACCTCATCACCATCAATGAATATAAAACCGTGGCTCGCCCGAAAGTGGTACTGACCTGGGCTCCTCATCCGAGGGCTCTGCCTCAGGCCGTGCCGAACTCGTTCGCTGAGTGGATGAACGCTGCCGATGTGGATTTCGTAATCACGCAGCCGGAAGGCTATGAGCTTGACCCTCAGTTTGTCGGCAAGGCTCGTGTGGAGTACGACCAGATGAAAGCCTTCGAGGGTGCGGACTTCATCTACGCCAAGAACTGGTCCTCCGTCTCGCACTATGGCCAGATTCTCAGTCATGACCGCTCATGGACCGTCGGCGCAAGGCAGATGGCCGTCACCAACAACGCCTACTTCATGCACTGCCTGCCGGTGAGAAGGAATATGATCGTGACCGACGAGGTGATTGATTCCCCTCGCAGCATCGTCATCCCGGAGGCCGCCAACCGTGTCGTCTCCGCCCAGGTTGTGATGAAGAGAATGCTGGAGGATCTACAGTAATTTTTGAGGAATATGATAAAGGATTCATTGAATATAATTAAGGTCGGGGGAGCCATTGTGGAGAACGAGGAGTCTCTTCAGGGGCTTCTGATGTCGTTCTCAAGCCTTAGGGGCAGAAAGATTCTCGTGCACGGTGGCGGCAAGATCGCCACGGAGGTGGCCGCAAAGTTGGGCGTGGAGACCCAGATGATTGATGGCCGCAGGATCACCAGCGCGGAGATGCTGAAAGTCGTCACGATGGTCTACGGTGGTCTTGTCAACAAGAATCTTGTGGCTCGCCTGCAAGCCCTTGGGGTCAACGCCATTGGTCTTACCGGAGCTGATCTGAACCTGATAATGAGTGTCAAAAGACCGGTCCAGCCGATCAATTTCGGCTACGTCGGTGACATCAAGTACGTCAACGCCAAGGCCTTGGAAAACCTTCTTGAGTCCGGTGCCGTGCCGGTTCTCGCCCCGCTGACCCACGACAAGGAAGGCTCGATGCTGAACACCAACGCCGACACCATCGCCTCGTCCGTCGCCCAGACCCTCGCCTCCGTCTATGACGTGACCCTGACATATTGCTCGTCCACCCCTGGCGTGATGAAAGACTTGAACGACCCTTCGAGCGTAATCCCGACCATTACCAGTTCCGATTTCGCCTCGATGGTCGCTGACGGCACCATCTCCGAAGGCATGATCCCGAAACTCCAGAACGCCTTTGAGGCCATCAACTCCGGCGTTTCCCGTGTCGTCATCACCTCCGCCTCCGCCCTGGATTCCGGCACCACCATCATGGCCGACCCCGAGACCGACGACTGACGCGTGGTTGCTTATAACAGTTTTCTGAGTTCCTCGACATCCGGCAGTGCCTTGCGGAGTTTTTCGGGCATCTCGTCGGATGTCTTGTATGTGGCGACACCCATAGGCTTGTTGTAGTCCTGGATGATATATTCTACAAATTCTCTGTTCGCTTCTTTGCAGAGGACAATGCCGATGGACGGGTTTTCATGTGGCTTTTTGACCTTATCATCAAGGATGCGAAGATAGGATGTGAGCTGGCCGAGATATGACGGTTTGAACTTCCCGGTCTTTAACTCAATACAAACCATAGCATTCAGCTCACGGTTGAAGAACAGCAGATCCGGGAAGAATTCCTCTCCATAGGCCTCCAGATGGTATTGGTTGCCAATGAAAGCAAAGTCGTTGCCAAAGGTCATGATGAACCGCTTTATGTTCTGGATGATCTTCTGCTCCACCACCCGCTCGTTAACATCTTCTTTGTCACGCTCACCGATTTCCTCCACATTGATGAAATCAAGCATATATTCATCCTTGAACATCATTACGGCCTTTCGGGCTTGCTGACCGTTGGGTATCGTCTTGGTGAAATTGCTGGGAATGAGCGCTTGACGGTGGAATGCGTCATTGTCCATCAGTTTTATTAAAGTATCGACAGACAAATGCTCATTAGCACATCTGCGAATATAATAGTAACGTTCCTCTAAGTCTTTGCTTTTGGCGAGAATCCGAGAGTGATGTGTGAATGGAACCATCAAAAACTCAGCGGCCGGAAAATCGGCCGTATTTGGAAGCGTCATGCTGTGATAGATGTCAATTGAGGCTTTCGACAAATCGGTAATCGCGATTACCGATTTATCGGTTGGGGTAATTACTCCGTTGCAATTAGTATAATCAAGAATCGCCCAGTTCTCATAAAATAGGCGCATCTTTTTCAGACTTTCAGCTGAAAACCCTCGAAGTCCAGGCATTATCTTTCTTAACCTCTCGCTGATCGCCGCAAGCGCTCCCGTTCCCCAAGTCCCTTGTCGTGAATTGAGGGAAACATATTTACCTATGCCGAAGTACACGGCAAGCTGCACACGGTTTTCGCCTTTGAGGGCTTCGTACTGCCCTTGCAGTATAGCCGTCTTTATGATTTCCGCAGCGTTGTTGTAAACCGCCGTTGTGTTCATTTGTCCCATAAATGCAAAGGTATTAATAATTAGGTAATAATAGGCCTGTCGGCAAAGATTTCGCCCCAATGGTCGCTGACGGCACCATCTCCGAAGGCATGATCCCGAAGCTCCAGAACGCCTTCGAGGCCATCAATTCCGGCGTTTCCCGAGTAGTAATCACCTCCGCCTCCGCCCTGGATTCCGGCACCACCATCATGGCCGACCCCGAGACCGACGACTAGTTTTCAAATAACATTTGACTTAATGATTCTATGGCATGTGGGTTTCAAACAGTCAAATATCCTTTCTCAAAGGCGGAAGGGTAACGGAACTTGGATTCACGGTCGGAGAATCTGACGGTGAGGTAATTATCGTCTATAAATATGACTGTGCCGGGACCGAGGCTTTTGTGGGTTACGGAGTCGCCTGAACGGAGGTTCTCCCACGGCTTACTTGTAAGACGCTCGCCGCACCATGAAGAATCTTCGACATATTCAGAGTGATTGTCTGTGTGGCCATAAGAGTTTTCTTCCAGTCTTGGCAGCTCACAACCGTGCCCGGAATGGCGTCCGTCGGATTCCGCCCTCCAATCGTTATCAGGTGACGAGACCGAATCGTCCACGACTCTGTCCTCAGCCGGTCCGGCCTTGGAAGTGTCGATGGCGGTGTCCCAGAGGCCGACCACGGTGCCGGTGTGCCTGTCGATGCCGGTATATTCAAGGGAGGAGTCCTCGTAGCGCTTGAACTTGTAGACGGCGTCGTTCATCAGTTCGCTGTTGAAGACGCCGAGGCTCACCAGCAGGCTGAAATCCCTGAGTGTGAGACCGGTGACCTTGCGGAAAAGAGCCGGCTCAAGCTGTTCGATGACATCCTTCAGGCAATATTCCCGGAAATCCGTGAGGTACATGAAGACAGGGATGCGGGTCGCGAATTTGATCAGTTTGTCCTGGATCTCCTTGCGCTTGCTCTTGAACTCCTTTTCCTCTTCGGTCAATCGCTTCTTTTCCGGAGCGGAGAGTCCGTCGCCCTTTTCCTTCTTGGTTTTCTTGACGTGTTCGGACTTGTTGATGATCGTCTCTATGTCGGAATTGAGGTTGCGGAATCCCTCTATATTCATCAATGCCTTCATTGCCTCCGGGCTGTTCATCAGGCGTTGGAGCGTAGCGTTGTCCACATTGACCAGCACGGCACTCTCCCATCGGCGGGCAAGCAGTGTCGCCGTCGTGCCGCTCATCGCCATATCCAGCACACCTGCGGCATCAATCTCCTTCATCGATGAGCCGTCGAACGCCAGGATAGGAAGAAACTTGATGAACTCCTCAACTTTCTTCTCCGGGTTGGACTCGTGGACGTTGAGCTGGCAGCTGTATTCCTGCACCTGCCTCAGCGCACGGTTCGGAGCGAAATCGAAGACATAACAGAAAGGCTTGAGTATGACCTCTTTTCCGTGTTCGTCCTTAGTGGTCCACGGGGACTGGACCCGGAACGCGGCTTGGAAATATGTCTCCGGGGAGGTCGTGTTGCGAAGCATAAGTATGCCCGTCCAAGGCTTGACGGTGACGCCGGTGGAGAGCTTGCCGCACGAGAGAGTGATCGTCTTTGTCAATTGCGGATCCTCCATCGCATTGTAGACTGGCTCCACGGCCTGCGCTCCCATCCCGGCCTCATTCCCGGCGGCAACAATCACCTTGTAGTCATCAAAGAAACGGTTGGGGCGCTTTCTCAGAAGTTTGGACATCGCGCGGCAGGCGGCCACGGACGGCAGGAACCAATATGTGTGCTGGAGGTAACTGAGCAAACGGCTGTCGGAGAACGGCATAGGCGGTTTCTCTTTGCCCAGTTTGAGTTCCGTCACGATGGTTTCCGTGTAGGCGCCACGGATCAGGTCCAGCCATTTCTGGACATATTCCTCGTGCAGGAAATGGTCGTCCTCCGCGCGGAAGAACTCGTTCAGGTCGAACTCGTCGAACTCACCGCGGGAGGCAATCTCGCTGATGCTGTCCGGCAGCTGATAGGTCATCATCACCATTTTGGGAAGCTGGGCGTAAGTGTTATGCCCTCCCTGCCATGCCTCCTTGGCGGCCTGCTCGTCAGAGTACGTCCAGTTGAAGATCTGCTCCTCGATGAACTCCCCGGTGGAGATGGCCCGGAACGGTGTGCCCGAAAGGTAGAGGTAGGCCCCGGTGCGCAGCGGCATCAGTCCTTCGTCGTACATCTCCCTGGCCTCCAGCTCCTTGGCATCGTCCGCATCCTCTGCGAGGATCTCGCCCATTTCCTCGGCCCGGCCCAACGCCGGGTCTTTCCTGTCGTAGAAGTTCCTGGCGTTCCTGCCCCATGCTCCGTAGTGGTACTCGTCCAGGACTATGCAGTCCCAACCGACCGTCTGGATCCATTCGTTCGTGGCCTTTATGCCTCCGGCTGCATTCCTTCCCAGGACATCCTGAAAGGAGGCGAAGCACACGAAAGGCCTGCCCTCATCGACACGGTTGAACTCCCGGTCATCCTGCTTTTGGCAGAACTGCCAGCCAGCGAAGTCCTTGTGGGTCAGCAGGTCCTCCTCCCAGGCTGTCTTGACGGCCGGCTTGAATGTGAGGACAAGGACTTTCGTCCAGCCCATCCTGAGTGCAAGTTGGTAAGTGGTGAATGTCTTGCCGAAGCGCATCTTCGCGTTCCAGAGAAAGTGCGGGGTCAGTCCCCGATTGGCGGGGTCTTTCCTGAACGCGTTGAAATAGAGTGCTGTTTTCTCAACGGCCCGTTCCTGTTCCGGACGCATCTTGAAGTCCTCGGTCCTGTCAACAATCCTGTCATTCCCCGCCACGGCGGCTGCGATCGCCTTCTCGACCGTTCCCACATCACAGATGCACCATTCCCCTTCTGGATTAGGAATATGCCCGTTCCGGAGTATGCTCCGGACCAAACGGTCATCGAACGTGGACCCGTCCTTGCGCATGGCAGGGCGCTCCAGGACAATCCGGTACCTCACGTGACTTGTCTGATTCTGTTCCCGCGCGCGGATCTCCGCCGTGCGCGTGGTGTAGCCCACCTTGAGCCACCCCTTGTGGGCCGGATAGTCAACATGCTCATAGGCATAGATGGTAGGGGTCGCTGCGACCCTGCCACGGAGTAGATCTTTTGCCGCCATCTTTGCAATTATATTCGTGAATATGTTCGTGAATCAAACATAGGGGCTATTCCATCGGTCGGATCATGGATTCGATGAACGCGATCTCATCTTTGTCGAGTCCGTACTTCTTGTACAGCATCTCATCGGTCCAATGCTCTTTGAAAGACACGAGAGGTATAAAATCAAAAACGGCTTTTGTTACCTGCATTGTTCCATGTCCGTAGTAAAGGAGAAACTGGAAGAAACGTGTATGAATATAATCATTACAATTAGTCATTTCCTCTTCATTTGCAAATGGGCCGAGAAGCAAGAATGTTTCCGTGCACACTACGCCAGGCGCTCCAACAATCGGTTCCGGAGGAACGGTCGCATTTGTTGAGTATGTTGTGGTAAAAAAGAGTTTATATTTATCAATTGCCTCTGAGTTTTCCGTCACTGTTTCACGCGTTATATAACCTTGACAACGGCGAGCGCCACCCTTTATACCCTTTACCCCATGAATCAATATGCTTCCGGAAAACTTTGTATCGGACAGCTTTGCTTCTGGATATCTTCCGGGCTCGTTGAATAAGTATTTCCTGATGCCAAATGGGCGTGTCGAAGAGACAATCGAAGAAAACCTTCTCTCGTTTTGAAATTTGTCCAGAATTGAGATTATCCGGCTATCTCTAATAACGTATTCAGAGAACGTATTATGCAAATAATGCTTAAACGTTGATTTTGCTCCATCGTTGGTAGTATATACGTGTTCAGTTTTGCCATTATAGTTCTCGTCCCACAAAAAATAACAAACACCGCCATCAATATGAACACCAGGGAAACAAGTGCTTGCATCCTCATAATCGCATAAATACCTCAAATGACTATCATTTGTCATCCTTTTTCTGAACTTTTGAAGCCCTCTACCTCCGACCATCCACTTAGAGGGAATAATCATTGATAAAAACCTTGGCTTAAGTTTTAAAGCCTGTTCAACAAAACGATTATAAACTGGCATCGCTGCATCTGTTGATGCTCCACTACCATCGCTCAGTTGATAGGGCGGGTTTCCGATGATTACGTCAAACTTCATATTACTAAAGAATTGAGATGGATTTTCAGTGTGGATGAACATGTAGGCGTACTGCTCCGCCTCGGAGCCGCGGTCATAGACCGCCTGGGATGCACCGCAGTACTTGCATCTGCCGTTCGCCCAGGTGTGAGAACGGTTGGAGTACAGAATATTCCCGCCTTCCGTGTCGAAGCGAGAGACACTGTAGTCCCCGTTGGCGAATCTTGAGCAGTAGAGCGAGCGGCGGGAAAGATAGAATGTCAGTTCGGTGACAGCGATGCCAAAGACTTGTTTGTGAAGAATATGATCAATCCGGCTCTGGCGATCTGGGATATTCCTTTCCAATCCTTTGTCCAGCCGCTTGACTATCTCGCGGAGGAAGACCCCGCTCTTGCTGAACGGATCCAGAAACTTTGTGTCCAGACTCCGGAAGAGTTCCGGCGGGAGAAGGTCGAGGATGCGGTTCGCCAGTTCCGGCGGGGTGAAGACCTCGTCGTTGCTCAGGTTCGCCAGGCAATTGAGGACGTCGGGATTATAGTTGTTTGTCGCCATAGGTCTGCGCGTTTATATTCAAGAAATGAACGGGAGCGAATGTTTCCACCGGGATGTCCGAGAAGAGGCCGTCGCTTTCATATTCACCGACCAAGTAGGAGAATTCGTAGTCGCGTCGGTTTACCTTGTCGCCTCCGATGAAGCTCCATTCGCTGATGTGGATCCATTCGTCGGGTTTGTCCGCGCACCTGTAGGTGAGGGCGTCGCCGTGGATGATGTTCTTGGAGAGGATGTAGCGGACGGACTCGATGCAGGAGTCTTTGCACTTGGATTTGAACAGCCTCCGGTACTGCTGCGTGAAGTGGTTAAGGAGCCTTTCCCGGCAGGCGGTGGTGTTGTCGGAGAGAATCTCGATGCCGTAGATGCTGGAGACTGCCCAGACGGCGTCATGCTCGTACTGGATCTGGGAATATTGCCGGGCTTTGACGCGGGCCTCGCAGACCGCGAGCTTGCGGCTGAGAATCTCGATGAGGAAGTTCCCGTCTCCGCACGCCGGCTCCAGGAAACGGGAGTCGATCCGCTCCGTCTCCGGCTTCACAAGGTCGAGCATCGCATTCACCTCACGGAGATTCGTGAACACCTCACCGTGAGCCGACACCCGTTCCTTGGACTTGATCTGGGTGGCCATTCTGCGCTTTCGCTTTTATAATTCCATAGCGAAAGCGACTTATCGGAGGTGCCAAGACAGAAAACGAGAGCGTGGATATTCCCCATCCACACTCAAGGTCTTGGCAAACCCATCAACGGAAAAGTCACATCCACGCAATACGCGGACGTTCACTGACTTATCCGGAGTTGATTTATAAAACTGCCAAGTTTTGAGTGTTCCGAATAAATAGCAAACGCTATTATAAATATTTCCACAATGCTCTTTCGAACCATTGCAGCCACAAACTTACATAAAAATCTTCGATTTTCACTCCAGCCGCACAAGAAAGAAACAATTTCAGAGTGAATCTTCTCGAAGACACCAAATGAATCTAGAGAGTGACCAAAGAATATCATTCTTTCTTTCGAATTCTCTTGACAAAATGAAAAAACATTCTTAGATTTGTGGCGGAAATTTATTTTTGAGAGAAAGAAGTAAAAGCAAGCATCTTTTCCCTAAAAGGGATGCTTGCTTTTTTGTTTTCTATTGTCATATACCGAGGGGGGTACTACAAACAAGGACGGCTGTTCTCTCATTTTCTGTCAATCAATAATAAATTTCCATGAGAACAAGCCAATATCTTGTGATAGTCGCCATTGAGGTGGGGATTATCAGACTTGTCAGGGTACGAGCCTACAGGCGAGTGCGTTTCGGCAAGGTTGAGAGAGTGCGAAGCCACTACAGACGTCTTTAGGGTGATTTCTGTGGTCATTCGCGACTCTGAGCCGTAAGGCTCTCCGCTTCACCCCTCGGTTTTTATCCGTATTCCATCAAACTTCGACTATTTATGCCGCTTCCTTTTCGGGGTCAGCCATGCCGTAGCCTTTGCTGAGTTGCCCCATAGTTTGTCCGGTGAAAGCCTTGCTGGCTGGACATATAGTCTTGATCCCGAAAATGTCACATATCTTGCTGTGGCTTGGCAAATGTCAATGCATGGACTTCGGGTCTCAGATTGCTTTAGTATCACTTAACATGCTGCAACACAACTTTTTGTCATACATCAAGAGATTCGAGTCATACGAGACCATCGGTAGCCTATTCCGTGAAATCACCTCGCAGACCGTTGAACTCTCTGTCACTGAGAAGATCTGGGGACTCATTCAGCAGGTCGTGGCAGCTGTCGCTGACTTTTTCTCTGCTGACTTCGATGAAATCTTGACCAACATCATTTACGAAAACAAACAACTTAATGCTATAGTGAAGGTGGTTCAACAACTACAACCAGTTGCCTAAATCACTTGCGAAACTTAAATACGATAATAAAAGAAACTCGATTTCAATTGATATTTGTGGCAGCAATCTAAATGGCGTATTTTTGTAGCAGCAAAGACATTGTATTGCAATGTGTGAAACAGATAAGACTTCAATCGACTATAAAGTATTGATGTTTGATCCGGAGAAGTTTCCCGGAAAGGTTATCAATGGGAAAAAAGAAGGACAGAGAAGATGCCGCTTCTGTGGCCGTACTTTGGATGAACCACATTTCACAAAGGAAGCCCATGCCATATCTATCGCCTTGGGTAATACAAAATTCATCTGTGCGGATGAATGTGACGAGTGTAACGAAAAGTTTGGGCGAAGGCTGGAAAATGATGTGACCATATTCTTTCAGGTGTTTCTATCATTATATCAGGTTCCAAAGAGAAACGGAAAGGGACGGCAAATTACAGGCAGAAATTTCGAGATGCAGTGGTGCAATGAGTCCAATCCTTTTTCTGACCGTCCTCTGCTTCAATTTCATGCGCGCGATTGGAAGAAAGGAAATATTTCCGAAGTAATATCTTTGATAAAGGACTTTGATCTTTCCAATAAGACATTTGTCCCACAAAATGTTTACAAGGCTATCTGTAAATACGCTTTGAGTTTGATGCCTCATTCTTTGACCTTGCACTACCAGAAAACAATAGAATGGATTCAGAGTGGCACTTTTGAGCATTCGCTTCCCAAAATAAAAAAGGCATCTTTCGATAGGGAAGGTAACGAACCTATCATAGCAATTTTTATACGCAAAATTGACAACAGGCAATTTCCACTATGCGTAGCGTCACTTTGTGTAGCCAACATCCATTTGTTCTATTTACTTCCGTTCTCTGATGAGTCTGAAAGCACAGAACAAGATAATATTCTACTTGGTTCTTTTTGGGAACAATTCACAAAAGCTGCAAGGATTGATCCATATGAAGATTGTGAACTATCACAAGCGGAAAGGGTTGGATTCAAACTTGAAACGGATTTCACTATCGAACCAGGAACCACCGTCATCAAGCTAAATAAAGATAGCGAAACTAATCAATGGATCATTGATGAAGAAAGCTGATAACACTATTAACCAAAGATGGCTTATTATCTATGAGAACGTGGAATTATCTAAGAAGCTGTTTTGATTTATTTGAAATGTTCTTTGAGGTGAAATAATCTTCGATTTTCATCCCAGCCACGCAAGAAAGAAACAATTTACGAGCGAATCTTCCCCAGAACACCACAAGAATCAAGAGAGTGACCAAAGTATGCCATTTTTCTTTCGAATTCTTTTGACAAAATGGAAAAACATCCTTAAATTTGCAATGGCAATCGATATTTAGTAGAAAAAAGGAAAGTAAAAGCAAGCATCTTTTCCCTAAAAGGGATGCTTGCTTTTTGT
>ERZ808277.371-NODE-371-length-14454-cov-2.362872_pt1 | contig 14454 bp, 9 predicted proteins | sample MGYA00521240_ERZ808277 | MGnify/ENA primary metagenome ERZ808277 (study PRJEB31516, sample SAMN03275599) | gut metagenome | biome: mammalia-associated habitat; material: feces | host: Papio cynocephalus | place: Kenya | collected 2012-07-17 ... | reverse complement strand
CCTCCGCATCTGTTGCATTCTTTTTGCCGACACGGATATTTTCCATAATGGTATTATCAAACAGTGTCACATCCTGGAAGACAATGGAATATAAAGATAACAGCGCTTCCGGATCTGTTTCTTTCACATTCATACCACCGACCGTGATACGTCCGCCGGTCGGATCCCAGAAACGGGCAGCCAGTCTTGATACCGTTGTTTTACCACAGCCGGATGGACCGACAAGTGCTGTTACCTCACCCTGTTTTGCGGTAAAGGATACATCGGAAAGCACCTGTTCTCCTGTTTCATAGGCAAAACTGACATGGTCGAATGTAATATCGCAGCCCCGGTTTGTCAGTTTCTCGCTGCCTGTCATTTCATAGCCTTCCGAAATCTCATTCATACGATCCACATTGACCGTCAGTGCATTTAATGCAGCCAGATTCATTAAAGAGCCGTTCATCGGTTCATAAATACGGGACACGATGATCAGAAATGCAAAGAAAGTGATCACATCGATCTCTCCCTTTACCAGAAGAGAACCCCCGGCAAGTGCCACACAGGCAATTCCAAACTTCAACAGAAGCTGCCCGGAATTGACGATCATACCAGATAAAAGCTCATGCTTCATTGTTGCATTTTCTGTCTCATCGATCTTGTTAAATAATCTCTGCAGATATCCTTTCTGCGAATTGGTGCTCTTTAAATCCCTGGAGCTCTCAATAAATTCCTGGATACCATCTGCAACTGCCAGTTTTTTCCCGGTCAGATTTTTACCGCTTCTGACCTGGATATTTTTGGAACCGAACACGATCCAGATCGAAAACGGTAACATCCAGAGTGCTGCCAGCGCCAGCTTCCACTGATAGAAAAACAGGGCGACTGCAATAATGACGGTGGAAAATATCGCACCGTAAAACTGTGCAAACTGATGGGAGTATGCATGCTCCAGTGCTGCCACGTCTCCTAAGATAACGGTCGTCAGATCCGCACTGTCCTTCTGGTCAAAGAAAGACAATGGCATCTTTCTGAGCTTCTCCGCCAGAGAAATACGTTTGTTGCCGGATTCTTTGTACATGGCAAAGAAAGTTGCATTATACTGCATGTAATATAAAACACCGAGCAGTGCGATCGTCAGGATACTGCCGATGATCAGCAGCTGTGCATGGGCAAATGGTGCATCCTTTAAAATATCCTCTGCCAGTATATATAACAGACCGGTAGGAAGCATCAGTGCAATATTGACCAGAATACAGATGCATACGGATTTTACCATATCTTTTGCGCCCTGCTCGGATACGGCATATTTTTTCATTAATTTTGCTATCATTTACTGCCACCTACCTTCCACTGGATCGAAGTCTGATAGTCATTCCACATCTTCTCGTAAAGGCCGTGGGCTTCCAGAAGTGCTTCATGCTTTCCGGCTTCTTCTATCTTTCCGTTTTCAAATACAAAGATCGTATCTGCGTTTCTGACCGTTGTCAGTCTGTGTGCGATCATAATAACTGTCTTGCCGACTGCCATTTCTTCAAACGCTTTCTGGACAAGCACTTCATTCTCGGGATCTGCGTAAGCTGTTGCTTCGTCCAGAATGATGACCGGTGCATCCTGCAGGATGATCCTTGCGATCGCAACTCTCTGCTGCTCGCCGCCGGATAAGTAGATACCGCCCGTTCCGATCACGGTTTCGATTCCATTCGGCAGTTTTGCCAGAATATCATCACACTGCGCTTTATGAAGGGCAGCAAATACCTCTTCATCCGTCGCATTCTTTTTGCCCATGCGTACGTTATCCGCGATCGTACCGGCTAACAGTCTGCTGTTCTGGAATACATAAGAGATCGTATTGACTCTTTCCTCCTGCGCGATATCCCGGATATCGACATCGCCGATCCGTACCTGCCCGCTCGTCGCATCGTAAAATCTGGCGATCAGACCTGCGGCTGTACTCTTGCCACTGCCGGAAGGACCGACAAAGGCTGTTACTTTTCCTGCCGGGATCTGCAGGCTGATGTGAGAGACAGCATCGGGCAACTCTTTCCGGTAGCGGAAGCTGACATCTTCAAAACGGATTCCATATTCCTGCGGATGCTTTGCCTGCGCCGGCTCCGGAAGAGGCTCGATCGCCATGATCTCATGAAAACGGGCAATGGCATCTTCAACCTTCATGGATTCCTCTCCCATGAACATGATCTTGGTCAGTGTTGTGGCAATGACCGGTGTAAAGATTACATAAAAAACAAAATTCAGTAAAATGTTAAATGCCACATGATCACCGCGATACAGGATCAGCGTCAGAGCGATCAGAAATGCAAAGGTGCTGTTTACCATCATCTGATAGCAGACCATTGGCATACGCATCTCTGTTGTATAATTGATGCAGAATTTATAATAGCTGTCGATCGACGCCTTGAATCTGGAAAAACTATGTACCGTCTGGGAAAACGTCTTTACGACATTGATGCCTCTGACATATTCCACTGCTTCATTGTTCATGTTTTCCAGTGCCGTCTGATAATGTTTCATATCTTCCTGCATCTGTTTTCCGGTCATTTTTGTCATGCCCGCCATGCTCAGCACAACAGGAATCAGGCAGACAAGGCCGAATCTCCAGTTAAATACAAACAGCAATATGATCATGGCAGCCGGTGTCACATAGGCACCGACAAGATCCGGCAGCTGATGTGCCAGATAGGTTTCCGTTGCAGCTGCAGAATCATTGATGACCCTGCGGATCCTGCCCGATCCAAGCTCATCGGCAAATCCGATCGGAAGCTTTGCAATATGGGTAAGCAGCTCCTTTCTGATATTCGTTGCCACACGGAACGCACCTGCATGGGAGCACATCAGTGCTGCGAAATAAAGCAGCATGGAAACCGCCGCTGCAAGCACTGCAAGCCATCCGTTACCTGCAATATGTGCTGCATCTTTAAAATGCGGCGCGACTTCGATCACTTCCTTGATGATACGGAATAAGAACACATAGGTCAGAAGCGCTGCCACTGCACTGAGCCCGGAAAATACCCAGGAAAAATAAGTGCAGTACTTATGTCCGCCTGCATATCGCATCAGGACACGGAGCGCGCTCCCGTCTTTCTTTTTCTCCATAACCTCTCTCCTCCTTATGATTTCTTTCTCGCTACATCATAAGGGCTTTATTCTTCTATTTCTACTCCAAGCAGAGCCAAATGCTCCATTCGTTCACTGGATTTTTTATACTCACGCGGACTGCATCCTACGACAGAACGGAAAGCCGCCGCAAACTTACTTGGATTGTCATAACCGAGCATTCCTGCAATTTCTGCCATACTGTACTTTGCCTCTTCTATGTAATGGATCGCCTTGTGCATCTTATAATGCTTCACGAATGTATAATAAGGTTTTCCATAGATTTCACTGAAACAGCTCTGAAACGTCGTCTGTCCGATCCCGTATTTCTGCACAAGCTGCGGAACGGAGAAGCGCCGGTCCAGATGCGAAACAACCTCTTTGTGGATCGCACGCACCTTATCATAATCCTGCTGTCTGTAATAGCGCTTCTGCAGCTTTTCACCCTCCGGCGTTACCATACAGATCAAAAGAAGCAGTTCCAGGATCTTTAATTTCAGATAATAAGTTTCCACCTTCGGATCCACCTGATACATTTCATTCAGGATATGATTGATCTCCGGCAGAGAACGGATGAACATGGCACCATTTTCCCTGCGGATCTGTTTTCCGAGAAAATCAATCTGTTCCACAGCCTCCGGAAAAACATCTTTCAAATATGCCTTTGCCGTCTCCGGATCGATCAGAATTTCCACGCCCGCATAAAAGCCCAGTGGGAATTCCGGATTTTCCCGTTTGACACCGACCAGATTTGCCTCCATCTCACCTTCCCCAAGGTAAAGCTGCCTGCCCTCCACCTTACAGCCGAATCGTCCCCGTCTGCAGTGATTGATCTCGATCATGCTTCTGGTATCTTCGTTATAATCGGCCTCCACCGCTTCCTGTGAATGAAAATTGTTGTATACAAAATGTACGCCGGGCATGATCGGATGAAACACCATGGAGCTTGTTTCTCCGTTTTCTTCCATTCTCGACAGAATTGTCATAGATGGAGCGCCTGCCCGGTCAAAGCCTTTACTGTGCAATTCATCAATGATCTTCATATCCCATTTCTCCCTTCTGCCTGATTCATCCTTCTGCCATTCAAATAGTCATAACAAATACATGTTAGTTTATTCTAACTACGATGTCAAATAATTTATCTGATTACCTGTAGGAAACACTTTCGCACCCGGACGGATGCGCAACATAGTTTCCTATACAGTAAAAAGGAGCCGGAATGAAATTCATTCCGGCTCCTGTAAAGCACATTTGTAATTCACATTATTATGTATTTTATTCGTAGATCTGGAACATGTTCAGCTCGCCTGTCAGCTCATCCGATACCTTATACAGTCTGCTTGTTGCATCCTTGATCTCACTGATCGTTGCTGCAAGCTCCTCTGCAGAAGCTGCAGTTTCCTGTGTTGCTGCCGCATTTTCTTCCGCGATCGCTGAAAGGCTTTCTACGGAGCTCATAACCTGCCCTCTTGCCTGTGCAAGCTTTTCTGTATTGGAAGCAATGCTTTCGATTCCATCGATCGTTACCTGTAAGCCACCGCTTACTTTATCAAATACACGTTTGGTTGTCTCAACCTTATCTGCCTGCAGTCCGATGATCGCATCTACTGTATTCATCGTCTTAACTGCCTGCTCAGATTCTTCTAACAGATTCTTAATGATGCTTTCGATCGTCTTGGCAGATTCATTGGACTGCTCTGCCAGATTTTTGATCTGCTCTGCAACAACCGCAAATCCGCGTCCGCTTTCACCGGCTCTTGCAGCCTCGATGGATGCATTCAGTGCAAGAAGGTTGGTCTCATTTGCAATGGAAGCGATCAGCTCTGTTGCTTTATGGATCTCCTGTGCGGATTCATTTGTTGTATTTGTCTGCTGGTAGATCACTGCGATCTGTGTCTTAACCTTTTCTGAAATGCTTTCCAGATCCTGTACGCTCTCCACACCTGCCTGACCGGCTTTCTTCATGTTATCTGCGTTGTTCATCAGGTTCTGTACGGCTTCATTTGTCTGTTCAATGCCTTCCCCGATCTGCATAACGGCTTCGGATACGGACTGCGTCTCTGTTGCCTGTGCTGTTGCGCCGTTTGCCATATCTGACATGGATCTTGCAACATCATCGGACGCATTACTTGTCTGGTCTGTCATTTTCTCCAGTTTCTCGGAAGCTGCCACGATCACATCGGAAGTACTGCCTACCTTCGCAATTACCTTTGCCAGTGATTTGATAACCTGATTTGTATGACGGGCAAGTGTACCAGTCTCATCCTTGCGGGCTGTATCCTTTTGCTGTGCCATAACGGTCAGATTACCTTCTGCCGCTGCATCGAGCACCTTGATCGTACGGTTCAGGGAATTGACAAATCCCCAGAGTGCCAGCCGGATGGAAATCGTAACAAGAATTACCAGTACAACCATCAGCATGGCAAAATATTTTACCAGTGTCTGTATTTCCTGATCAGAGATCTTTCCTTTCAGGGAAAGAGATCCGACTATCATTGCTGCTGCCATTGCCACAACGACCGGCACAATAGCCACAAGCAGCATTTTTACCTTTAATGTAAAAAATCTTTTCTTTGCTTTCTGTTTTACTTCTTTCACAGCTGACTTACTTTCCATAGGTAACACTCCTTATAAACGACTTTCGTCAAATTGTATACGCTATCCCCTGTATATGCTATATTATAGTAACATATTTACCCGGAAAAGCAAAGGACATTTTGGTATTTTCGTTATGCTTTCCCGTCCTCAGATATCACAATACGGTTTCTTCCTTCCGCCTTTCCACGATACAGAAGATCATCGGCTTCTTTCACGATCTCATCCAGGGACTGCCCGCCGGTAACGCCTGTCAGACCGAAGGTCAGAGAGACCGAAAACGTCTCTCCCTCATAGGCAAATGTCGTCTCCCTTATTTCATCCGCGATCTGTTCCAGTTTTTCATGCGCATGCGCGAGCGGCAGTTCAAATGCCAGCAGAAATTCTTCACCGCCCCAGCGTGATACAAGACCTTTTTCTTCCATATGTTTCTTAAAGATATTGGACACGCTCCTGAGCACCATATCCCCGCACTCATGCCCGTAGGTATCGTTGATCCTCTTAAAGAAATCAATATCGCCGATCGTAACAGACAGAGACTGCTGTCTGTTTTCCCTGCACTGTCCGATCATTTTCTGCAGGCTGCTTCTGCAGGCACGACGGTTCAAAAGACCTGTCAGGGGGTCTGTCGTGATCATATCCTTCAGGGAACAGCTGACGGTCACCGCGTAGCTTCCCATTGCTCCGATCTCATCCTTCCGGCGCAGAACAGAGAGTGGCATCTGGGTGGAAAAATCGCTGTTTGCCAGATGTCCGAGATAGTCCATGATCGCTTTCAACGCATCTACCAGTTTCTGGCTGGCAACAATGCAGCACAGAAGTGCGGCTATGATCACAAGCAGACTGACTGCCATGGAATTCAGTACATTATTTCTGACAGATGCCATAACGCTTGCCCGCGTTTTACTTGCAAATGCCATGCCCACAACAGAACCGTCTTTATTATAAATAGGCACATAATATCCAAAATATGTTTTTCCGCCGATAGAAATCCTGCTGGAAAAATAGTCTTTTCCGTTTTCCAGCACCCAATGGCTGACCTGTTCATCCACACTCGTTCCGCTCAGACGTTTTCCCTTCGCATCCGTGAGCGTTGTCAGAACCCGTCTGTCACCGTAAAGCAGTGTGATATCCATTCCGTACGACTCTTTCAGGGAATCCACGATCGAATAATCGCCGGTAAGCGCAGTATCTCCTTTATAAATGATCCCATCCTGCTCATACATATCGCCAGGTGCGATCAGTGAATAGGTATTGTAGACCGAACGCGCTGCGATCTTGAGCGACTGGCTGACCTCATCCGTTGTTTCCCGTACAAGTGTCCTTGTTGAGATCAGTGTCAGAACCAGCCCCAGAACCAGGACCGGTACAAGCGAAAATTTCAGCAGAGTCTGTTTCAGACTCGTTTTTTTCGTATTTTCCATATGCATTCCCCCTATTTACTTTTGTTTTCCTTCTCGATCTCCGTAACAAGCTCCTCTAAATACATCCATCTGTCCATTTTTTCGGAAAGCAGCTCCCGTTTCTCCGTAAGCTGTCTGTCCAGCTCTGCCAGACGTACAAAATCTCTGGCAGCCCTGGCATACTCTTCCTCCAGCGCCGCAATCTCTTCCTCCAGCGCCGTGATCGTGTCCTCGATTGTTTCATATTCTCTCTGTTCTTTATAAGACAGCTTTTTCCGGTGCTGCCGCGTTTCCTGCCCTTTGTTGTCTTTTTCTTCCTTCTCCGGCCGCTGTCTCTGCACCTTTGCCTGCTCCGTTTTTCTTTGCTCCATGCGAAGCTGGTAATCCGTATAGCCGCCCTCGTACTGCGCAACCCTGCCTGCCTCCTCGAAAGCAAAAATGCGCCGCACGGTCCGGTCCAGGAAATAGCGGTCATGGGAAACCACTGCCACGATCCCGTCAAAGCTGTCCAGATAATCTTCCAGGATCGTCAGTGTGCGGATATCCAGATCATTGGTCGGCTCGTCCAGCAAAAGGACATTCGGCGCTTCCATCAATACACGCAGCAGGTTCAGCCGGCGCTTCTGTCCGCCTGAGAGCTTTCCGATCCTGCTGTACTGCAGTTCTGCATCGAACAGAAAGCGTTCACACATTTTCGCAGCCGATACTTCTCCGTCCTTTGTTTTGATAAATTCCGCCGTATCCCTGACATAATCGATCACACGCTTTTCCGGATCCATATACGCCAGTCCTTTTTCCTTTTCCCGGCTGATTTCCTGCGCATAATAGCCGATTTTGATCGTCTGACCGATCTCGATGCTGCCACTGTCAGGATATACCGCCGCATTTCCGGTCAGCTCTCCCGCCGCCGTTGCGATCATTTTCATGAGAGTTGTTTTACCACAACCGTTTTTCCCGACAAAACCGACACGGTCACCGCGCAGAAACAAATAGGTAAAATCGTGCAGAAGAACATGCTCTCCATACGCCTTGGACAGATTCTGAAGCTCTACCGTCGTCTTGCCCATCCTTGTGCTGACACTGCTCATTTCCACATTGCCGGTCTCTTCCTTCAGCTTACTGACCTTCAGATCCTCAAAACGCTCCAGCCTTGCTTTCTGCTTCGTGCTGCGCGCTCTTGCCCCGCGCATGACCCATGCCAGCTCATTACGCAATATGCTGCGCCGTTTCCTGTCCGCTGCCTGGTCGATCTCCTCCCGCTGCGCTTTCCGTTCCAGAAAGCCTGCATAATTCGTATCATAGGAATACAAAGCACCTCTGTCGATCTCCACGATCCGGTTTGCAATACTGTCCAGAAAATAACGGTCATGAGTGACCATAACCAGTGTACCCTTATAGCTTTTCAGAAAGTTTTCCAGCCACTGCGCCATTTCCGCATCCAGATGGTTGGTCGGCTCGTCCAATAACAGGATATCCGACTCATGCAGCAGCACATTGACAAGTGCCACACGTTTTCTCTGTCCGCCGGAAAGCTCTTCCACCGGTGTATCAAACGCGGTAACGGAAAGCTCCGTCAGCATGGACTTTGCCTGTGCAGCCAGTGCCTGCTGTTCCTGCATACTCTGCTTGATATGAGACCGGAGTGCTGCCTGCAGCACTGTATCCTGCGGCTCAAATTCCGGCTGCTGGGACAAAAGCTGTACGGTCTTATTCTTCGCCAGGATCACTTCGCCCGCATCCGGTTCCTCCAGTCCTCCAAGGATCCGCAAAAGAGTGGATTTTCCCGTTCCGTTAATGCCGATGATCCCTACTTTTTCGCCCTCCTGCAGATAAAAGGAAGCATCTGAAAACAATACTCTTCCCGTATATGATTTTGTAATATGATCCAGTGTTACGATATTCAATGTGTTCCTCCGTATCTGCCTATTTCTATACTTAAATTGCCTTTTTTCGTCTCATGGATGAGACCATGATATACAAATCTGCCATAACCGCGGACGGAAACAATACTGCCCTCTTTGCAGATCCCGCTGTTATTTTCCATGCACCTGCCATCCACAAATACCTTTTTCTCCCGGAACAGAAGCAGGCTCTGGCTGCGGGAAAGATGATACAGCTTTGCAATGATCCCATCCAGTCTGAGAGAACTCACGATCAGCGTTGGTTACCTGTGGCTTACTTTGCTCCGGTACTTCTTCCAGTATCGTGCATCTGACAACCGTATGCCTGATCCTTGTCAGATTTTCCACAATATAATCACTTACTTTTGCAAGGCAGAACAGATATGCCTTTCCATCGCTGAGCCAGATGTCGCCAAGCGTACTTCTGTCGATGCCAAGATGCATCAGTGCTCCCAGAAAATCCCGGTGTCCCAGATCTTCCGCAAACTTTTTCAGAGCAGGCGCGATCTCCACGCACACGATCGGGAACGGCTCTTCATAGCCCAGGCTTTCTTCGCTGCCAAAACGGATCACACACCGTTCACAGCCTTCACCGCCACCATATACGGTGTATTCCATGCCCGGCTGCTTCGCAAGGAGCCGGTAAAACAGATCCTGCTCTGCCAGTGTCAGAAATCCGGTAAATGTATAATGATTGTTCCGATAAGACTGCTCACTTAAATCCTGCAGCCTTTTTTGTACAAAAATGTCTTCGTCTGTCATATTGTCCTCACGCCCTGCTTATATACATCATGGTACTACAAACATGTACTGCTTGCAATCCCCGCAAAATCGTGCTAGAATACGCTCGTTGCGATTCCAGAAACCAAGGTCTATGGAAAAAATACCGAGTGTTCGAGACCTTCCACTCGTAAAACAAAACTAAAGGAGATATCTTTTATGAAAAAAATCAATTTTCTGACGCAGGCCGCCATGATCGCGGCACTTTACGTCGTCCTGACACTTGCCATCAGCGCATTCGGTCTTGCCAGCGGTGCCATTCAGGTACGCGTGTCCGAGGCACTTACGATCCTGCCTTATTTCACACCTGCTGCCATTCCGGGGCTGTTTATCGGCTGTCTGTTAAGCAACATCATCACCGGATGTGCGTTGTTTGACATCATCTTCGGCAGTATCGCCACTCTGCTCGGTGCGGTCGGTACTTATCTGCTGCGCAGGCACAAATGGCTTGCTCCCGTTTCCCCGATCATCGCAAATACGATCATTGTTCCATTTGTACTTTCTTATGTATATGGTACGCCCGGAACCATTCCTTACCTGATGCTGACAGTCGGCATTGGAGAAGTTCTCTCCTGTGGCGTTTTGGGAATGATCCTTTTATTTGCGCTGAATAAATACAGAACGACGCTTTTTAGTATAGATGCATGACATCGGGAACATCCGCCGATCAGAATCGCCTCTGGCGACGGCGGATGCTACATCATGCATCTACGATGCATGACATGAAAAGCATCTGCGGGACACGATCGCAACATTTTCCCGCAGATGCCTTTTTCTTTCCTATCTATTTACTGTATGTGATAAAACAGTTTCCGTTCGCTTCAAAATAATCTCTTGAATCATTCATACCCATCTTGGATATCGTTCCGCTCATCGGATTGAAGATGACCGTATTGAGTTCATTGTATCCCACGATCAGCACCGCATTTCCGTCATTTAACAGTGCCATGACAGGAATATCCTTTCCGACATAGTAAAGCACACTTTCCATGCTGCAGCCGGTCAGATCGAGCACCTTATCATCCGGCAGATTTTCCTGCAGGATATCAAACAGTGATTTCCCTGCCTGCAAAAGCTGCATGCTGTTTCTGCTGACACCTTCAAAGGACAGGATCGTATCGAGACAGACCGCAACGCTGCTCCGTTCTTCCGAAACCGTATCCGCCGTGATCTTCATGATCTGGTTGACACTGCTGCGGTTACTCTTCTCCCAGATGCAATTTCCGTTTTCATCCAGTACTTTTCCGGACAGTACATCCGCTTTTGCAACCGCCTCTCTTGCCTGCTGTACGATCGCAGAAAGCCTGTAGCCGTCATATACATAATAACATTCCTGCTTTTCCTCTGTCTGTGGCAGATGGATGGAACGCTCGCCCTCATACATCACCTGCTTCGGTGTCAGATATTTTATCTTATCCGATTTCAGGCTGCTCTTCATGGCAAGCTGTGCGATCTTTTCATAATCCTGCGTTGCAACAACTTCAACCGTATTTTTCTGCGTCGTCTCAGGCAGATCGTTCATGATCTGATCGTCCGCCACCGCCGTATAACCGCCGTTTCCGTCCGCACTCACACGGTGCAGATCGATCTGGTTCCCGTTGATCTCCGCTTCCAGCACATAAATGCCGTTCTTATTATAATCCTTTAAAATATCGCCGCTTTCATTCTGTATCTTCACATCATACATCAGAAAGAGCGTATTTCCCATATTGTCCTTTGTAATATCCGTCCGGTATGCCAGACCGTAGATCAGATCCTCATTCATAAAGCCGAGTGGTCTGATACATCTGCCGCTTCCCGCCTCGATCTTTGTCTGTCTGCCTGTATTCAGGTTCAGAAGAATGAGCTCCTGACTGCTATCCGCATCTCCGGTCAGCCATGCGATCATCCGGTTGCTTTCGGACACCCGATAACTGCCCTGCATCAGATTTTCCTGCAGCGCGGTATAGCTCTTTTCCACCAGATCGATCTGGTAGATCACATGATCCAGGATCAGGAACAGCTGGTTATTGTTGTTCACATAGGCAAGCTGTGAAATATCCTGCATCAGCCGCTGGGAAGATCCTGTATAAGGAATATACACTTCTTCCTCGATCGTGTTCAGCATACTGTTGTAATAATAGCATCCAACACCGACACTGCCCTCGTGATTACCACGGTTCATATAGCCGTATACCAGAAACCGCACATTACCTGTCTCATCTACACTGGCGATCCTGATACCGCCATCCTGATACAGCGTCCTGCTGTCCACATTATCACGATCATAAAAACCAAACAACAATGCGTTTTTGCTGTCTGTCAGGTTAACCGAGAACAACCGGTTTTCCTTTACAAATGCAAATACATTGCCGTCTTCACTTTCCGCGAGCTCCAGATTACCGTCACTGATACCCAGCGACAACTTGTTATTCGTATAGGAAGCTGCTTCCGGCTCAAAATAAGAATCCATGTCTCTTTCATAGTCGAGCAGATACATACGTTCTGCCGTATAGCGGATATAGTAATACTCCGTCACATTATAATACCGACAGCCTTCCGCCATATCAACGGACAGTGCATAACGCAGCTCTACATTTGCCACATATGGATTGATTCTCCTGACATAGACCTCGGGCTCCGTTTCTTCCTTGACGGAAAGATCTCCCCAGGTGATCTGTGCAAAACTCGAATGGATCGTTACCTTGCTATAGGTCGTGTTGTCTCCGTCCGCATTGGATTCCAGATATTTTGTCAGCTCCTGCGCACGCTCCTTGTCAAAACTTCTGCTGTGGAAATCCAGGGCAAATGCCGTCATATCGCTTACATGATATGCTGCATCTGCAAGTACGATCCTTGTATAATAATAAATCGTCCTGCCTTCTGTATCTGTCAGCTTCAGGCAGAAGGAATATTCGGTCTTCTCCTCAAGCAGATCCTTCAGCACAAGATCCACAGATACCGTACCTTCCGACTCCGTAAAGCTGTCTACCTCCGTATCCTCGACAAGGCGCTGGCCATCTGCCGATCTTACTTCATAAGCAAGTGCGGAAATACTGTCCGCATACAGATCGATCTGCAGGGAGATCTTACGGTCATCCTTCTGCAGCGGTGAGATCGTATCGGTCAGCTGGCTGCAGTCCATTTCCTGGTCATAGCCATGCAGACAGTTGATACGGCTGTCGCCCTCCATCACGTAAACAAGCGGATATGTTGCCTTCGGCATTTCCGCCGTGATATCCGTATTTCCTTTATTCATAAAATGATCGATCATCAATATCGCGATCAGGAACATGATGATCGTATATACTATCTTCAAAATCGATTTCTTCACTTCATTACCTCTGGACTGTATCTCCTGTTAGAAGGTCATATAATGTCTGGTGACAGGAAAGTGCATCAAGCAGCTCCTTTACCTTTTCTACGGAAGGGCGTTTTTGCATGCCCTTCTTTTTTACGCCGCGCAGGAGCAGATTTTTCGGCGTATGTGCCATATCGATAAATTCCATGATCTGCGTTTCATAGCCATAGCATTCCATAAGCTGCGCCCGGACTGCATCCGTCAGGATCGCCGCCATGCGGTCTTTTAAGATTCCATAGGAAAGCACGGAAGAAAGCATGTCACATTTGATCTGCCTGTTCAGCTCATGCTGACAGCACGGAACAGTGAGGATCACGCCCGCATTCCATGAAATTGCCTTTGCGATCGCATAATCCGTCGCCGTGTCACATGCATGCAATGTCACGACCATATCGACTTCTTCCTTTTCCCGGTAATTTTTAATATCACCTTCCAGAAAATGCAGATCCTCATAGCCATACCGGTCCCGGAGACGGTTACAATGCTGGATCACATCTTTTTTCAGATCAAGTCCGATCACATCGATATCATATCCTTTTAAGATCTTCAGATAATAGTAAATCGCAAATGTCAGATAGGATTTGCCACAGCCGAAATCCACGATGGAAATCTTCCTGTCCCGCGGAAGCGCTGGCAATACGTCCTCGATATATTCCAGAAAACGATTGATCTGTTTAAATTTATCATATTTTGTGCGGACAATGCTGCCGTCTGTGTTCTGTACACCAAGATCCTGCAGAAACGGAACGCAGACACCTTCCCGCAGAATGTAATTCTTTTTACGGTTATGGGATAATCTGTCTTCATTACATGTTCCCATATCTTCCATCGCAGGGATCCGTTCGCCTGATGCACTGTTTCCGGATCTTTCCGGTTTCTTTGCTGCCCGCTTTTTCATCGTAACTTTTCCGTTTTTGCTGATCATGGCAGTCACCTGACAGTCCGCTGCCTGCAGGGAAAACTGGCGGAAGTTAGTCAAGAGCATCATAATTTCAGAGATCATTTCTTCCTTTTCATAATTCGCATGGAACACCTGCGTCCCCACATAGCTTGTCATCTGAAAAAGCAGCCTGTCCTTTTTCTGCACAGGCCTGATCCTGACCTTGGATGCCAGAAGTGCTTTATCTTCCCCCATGCCCTGTGCATTTCCGAAGGCTTCCGGCTTTTTGCGCGGATCACTCAGTATGATCTGCAAAAGATCCGTATTCAGCTTTTCTTTCAGTATCTGCCTGATCCGCTCCATTTATCACATTCCTTATCTGTCTGACCTCGAATAGTTTCATTTTAAGTTGCCTGCTTCTATTCGTCAAGGTACAAATCCGCAAAAGCATGCCCGGAAACG
>ERZ808277.368-NODE-368-length-14550-cov-2.775992_pt1 | contig 14550 bp, 13 predicted proteins | sample MGYA00521240_ERZ808277 | MGnify/ENA primary metagenome ERZ808277 (study PRJEB31516, sample SAMN03275599) | gut metagenome | biome: mammalia-associated habitat; material: feces | host: Papio cynocephalus | place: Kenya | collected 2012-07-17 ... | reverse complement strand
CGACCGAAGAATGGCAGTATCTATCGCCATGCTGTGACGCTGATTATATAAAAACAAAGCGCTGTTCACTTTGCGGTTCGTATATCACTTCAAAGTATATCTCAACCGAAAATGGGTTGGATATTTGCAATGAGTGCTATGTACAGCGTGATATTCGCTATGAATAAGGAGGCGATGTTGTGGCCTCAGAATGGGAAAGGCTCAGCGAATGGATAAAGAAAATTTTTGCAGAATTACCTGAAACACAAATTGATTTAGATGATGAAGAAGAAAATAAAGATATAAATATGGAGGATAATTGATTTGGCTGAAAATAATAAGAAGAATGATTTGGGCATCCCGGCCACCAGAGGTACTTTCCAGCTTGCCGGGTATGTGAGCGGTACGGACAGCGAGCGTTTTTATGCGGACACTGCCACCAAAACTGGCAAGCCTCGGCGCGTAGTCAACTTTGCTGTTGATTTTGATGCCGATAAGAAACAGTATGTTGAAGTCTCCGGCATGGAGCAGGAGTTCGTTTATTTCACGAAGGCAGAAGTAGATAAGGCTACCGGCAAGCGCAATACTGAAACTCGTAAGGTTGCATGGCGAGATCGTAAGAAGCCGCAGGAAGAGGGTTTCCGTATGATCGGTGTGACCTGCGGTCTTGAAACCCAGGTCGATGAGCGTGGAAATAACAAGAATAAGAACATCACGTTTGCTCCGTTTGATGCAAGTGAATATCTGGCAAATAACCTGAAGGATGGTATGCCGGTGCTTGTGCGTGGTAATCTTACATATTCCACCTACGAGAATCGTCATTACAAGAAGTTTGAAGCCACTCAGGTTTCCCTTTCCAGACGCAACTTGGACTTTGATGACCCCAGCTTTGAAACGACCAATGATTTTAGGCAGCGCATCGTGTTCATGGGTATTACTCCGAATGAAGATAAGTCCAAGTACGTCGTTTCTGCCAAGATTGTAACCTTCAATAGTATCGAAGATGCTGAATTTATCGTTTATGACCCCGACCTTGCAAAGACGATGCGCAAGCAGTTGAAGCCTTATAACTGCCTTGAAGTATGCGGCTATGTAAATATCATTAAGAACGAGGAAGAAGCCGATTCTGGTAATTGGTGGGGCAAGAAGTCCAAGATGGACGTCAAGCGTGCGCCTACGATCATAGAACTGGTCATTGATGGTGCTGATGGCGATAGCGTTGATACTGAGCTTTATTCCGAAGAAGCAATGGATGAAGCGCTGCAAAAGATCAAGGCGAATCGTCAGGCCAAGGCAGATTTTGGTGACAATGAAGATGACGATACGTCCGCTGCTCCGTGGGGCAAGACTTCTAAGATTAAACACACCGACGAAGATGATGAGGATGAGGATTGGTAAGGAGGGCGATGTAAATGGCAAAGGCGAGAATGGGCGGTGCGGTTCAGTCAAAAATCGCAATGCTCCTGTGGGGTGCACAAGGCACAGGAAAGTCAACTCTGGCACTTCAGTCCGCATATTTGAAGCGGCCTGATGGAAAGCCATTTCGCGTTTTGTATATCGATCCAGAGAGTGGATCGGTAGATGATTACATGGATGAACTGATTGAGAATGATGTTAATCCTAATAACGTCTATGTGGTTTACAGCCAGTCACTCAATGAGATCCGAGAATATATTCACAAGGCTACAAATGGTGAGCCGTTCCCCATGCTCGACGATGACGGCAATGAAACGGATGATGTCGTGCTCGATGCGGACGGTGAAATATTTAATCCAGACATGATTATCATCGATGGAACCGCTGTTCTTTATATGACTTCCCAGCAGGGGCTTATTAATTTCTCCCGCAAAAGAGCAAATGTCCGTGCCAAGAAGAAGGAAATGATCGGAGACGAGCGCACTGTCGCAATCGAAAATGCCGGTCTTGAACAGAAGGATTGGGGCACTCTGAAGTTCATGGGACAGGATTTGGTTCTTGATCTTACGGCTTGTGGCAAGCATTATATCTTGACTGCACGCGAAAAGGCTGAAACTGAAACCAAACTAAACAAGGATGGCAATCCTGTATCTGTCGCTACTGGTAGAAAGATTCCTGAATCGTTCAATGGTATTGGGTACAATGTTAAGACAGAGATCCAGTTGTACCGTGAGCAAAACGATGAAGAAACTGTATATGCTAGGATTGTGAAGGATCGCACCAAGGTTCACAAGAATGGTGAAGTCATTGAAGATCCAACCCTGTTGGATTGGCAGAAAATTATTGATCGTACCGCCAACAATCAGCAGTATGTTATCAAAAACAATCTGGATCAGGCCGCTAAGATTGAAGAACGGCTGTATAGCAAGAAGTTTGAAGAACCTGTGGAAAATGTTCCTGCTGATGATGATGAAACGCTTGAATCTGTAATTGCCAAGATCACAGATATGAAGAATAACCTTCCTCCCGTCAAGAAGCAGGCGCTTAAAACCGCGCTTCAGCAAGCGGGTCTGCCCACTATGTTTAAAACTATCAAAGACATTGAGACCGCCAAAGCAATCGCTGCTGAAATCAAAAAGATTTCTGTTTGATTTATGCTTGCGCTTAAATGCTGTGTTTGTAAGGAGACGTTTCAGACGTCTCCTTATACTGGCGAAATCGTTCAGTATGATGGAAAGTATTGGTGCGTCCCCTGCTTGGTTAAAAAGCGCACAGATCCAAGAACCAGAAAAGATAAGTGGTTACCGCTTCTGAATGAAGATGACCGCAAGATTGCAGAGCTTCGGGAAAAGACTCGTGCTCTGTTAGATAACCAAACTGCTAAGGATAGCCTCTATACATATCTTGAAGAGCATTATAACGTCTCCTTTTTCCCAAAGTATTTTTTCATAAAGATGACCTCTATTTTTGATGGTTCGTTTAAAGGCTTGACTCAGCCCATCCCTGCTTCTGATCTGCTAGATATGTTTCAGCAGCGTCAATTTAAACTGGACAAAGATGCAGCCAAGCGCTGGGGCAGCAATCAACCGGAGCCGATAGGACGAATCAACTATGATCTGGCCGTGCTGATGGGCAAATATGGTTCCTACCTTATGTGGAAAAAGTCAAAGGAAGCTGAACAAAAAGAAGTTGAAAAACAGATCGCCAATAACAAACTGTATTCCGATGCTTTTGTCTCTGCACCGATCAAAAAGGAAAAGCAAAAAGAATCCCTTGCGGATATAATCGATGATTTGTTTGATTAATAAGGTGGTGAAGCACCATCGAAGAAAGAGAAACTACAAAAAACATTCAAAATGAAATCATGACGGTGGGCGCAATTTATAAGTCGCCCGACCTGCTTGTTGAGTTTGGCTATTATGTTCGTTCTCAATATGATTTTGCAGATGATGCTTGCCGATTCTTTTTTGACTGCGCAATGGTTTTATATCAAAAGCGCACTCAAGAATTTTCGAAATCAACCATCATCGCTTTCATGACCGAGGACAACGAGCGCCTAATGCAATACAAGCAATATGGCGGCTGGAAAACGCTTGAAAGCTGGATGAAACTGGCTTGTGTCGATGATTTCAAAAACTACTTTGATATTCTAAAAAAGAACTCCCTACTCCGCGAATATGAGCGGCGCGGTTTTGATGTTGAGCGGATCAAGCATCATAAGCGCTTCGAAATGCTGACGGCAGATGATATTTATAAGGCCATGCGCGGTCGTGTAGATAAAATCAAGACCATTATCATGGGTGATTCGGATATTGAAGTCTTGAACTCAAACGTATCATCTATGGTAAACGCCTGTCTTGAAAAGCCTGATATTGGCTATCAGATTCCGTTTAAGATTCTCAATGAAGCGTTTCGTGGTATGCAGCGTGGTACGACTATGGCGTTTGCAGCTATGTCCAATGCCGGTAAATCAAGGTTCATGATTAAGATCATTGCCTATGCCGCGCTCGTTTTAAAGGAAAAGACGCTTGTCCTGCTCAATGAAATGACAGTCGATAAGATGCGTAAGGCATTGCTTACTACGGTCGTGAACAATCCTGAATATGAAGCGCTGCATGGCATTCATCTTAGAAAGCCTGAACGCGAAATCGTCTTGGGACTTTACAGGGATGATTCGACCGGTGAATTTGTGCGGCGTAAGATGGATGTAAGCGGGAACTTCACAGAATCCATGGATGCTTACATATCGCGCTTGACGGCTTGCTCAACTGAATATCAAAAGGTCAAAGCCATCTCTGAATGGATTGAGGCCGAATCTCAGGAAAGCATTTACGTCAAAGACGTCTGTATGGATTATTCGGATTCCACCCTTCAATTCGAAATTCGCAAGGCTGTCATGACGCGCGGCGTGACCATGTGGTTCTTTGATACGTTTAAGAACTCGCAGGTAGGCGAATGGAGCGCCATGAAGATCACAGCCACTACCCTATCTGAGATTTCAAAATCGCTCAATGTGTTTGGCTATCTGTCCATGCAGCTCAATGACGAGACAAACAACATTATGCCCGATGAACTATCATCCAGCAATATTGCAGAGTGTAAGCCCGTTAAACACGTTCTGGATAGTCTGATTATGGTCAAGGAAATCGACAAGCGTCAATATGGCAAATATGAATATCTCTTTGATGATCCAGATTGGGGCAAGCCCATTGCAAAGAGTTTAAAGGATGATAAGCGCTACTATTGTTTTGTTGTGGATAAGAATCGTGGCGGCGAAAAGCCCAAACTGCTCTATGAATTGAATTTGGATTTAAACACATGGAGCGAGGTTGGAAGAATTATCAGGAGGTAATTTTGTCAGATAGTAAATACACTCGTGAAGATTTAAAAATCATGCAAGCATGGCCGCTTGAACGTAAGATTCAAGTATCGCAGACCAGAATCATAGAGTAGTATCAGTATTATAATGGCATGGTCTATGTGTCCTTTAGCGGTGGCAAGGATTCAACCGTTCTGCTCGATCTCGTCAGGCGGGCATACCCTGATGTTCCAGCAGTGTTTTGTGATACTGGCCTTGAGTTTCCCGAAATTAGAAAATTTGCTTTGTCTCATGAGAATGTTGTTCGTCTTGAATCGCAGATATACGACCGGCATAAGCGCGAATATGTGAAATTCCCATTCAATAAAGTCATTGAAAAGTATGGCTATCCGGTCGTCAGCAAAGAACAATCTAAGTTTATTTACGAGTACAGAACTACGCAATCTGAAAAACTCAAGAATAGACTTTTGAATGGCAAAAAACACGGGATGTTCAAAATCTCAAAGAAATGGATGCCTTTAGTTGAATCTGATATTCCAGTATCAGATAAATGCTGCAAGATCATGAAAAAAGATCCAGCAAAGCGGTATGAAAAAGAATCTGGTAGACATCCGTATATCGGAACCATGACTGATGAATCAAGGCTCAGACTAAATACATGGATTCAATTCGGTTGTAACGCCTTTGACAAAACACAACCCACGTCACAACCACTTTCATTCTGGACAGAGCAAGACGTTCTTCAATACATAAAACGCTTCAATATTCCATACTGCTCCATTTACGGCGACATCGTTGAAAATGAAAACGGTAAATTGATTACAACCGGCGAGAACCGCACCGGCTGTATGTTCTGTATGTACGGCGTGCATCTTGAGAAGTATCCAAACAAATTCCAAAGAATGCAGATTACGCATCCTAAGCAATGGGACTACTGCATGCGGCCAATCGAAGAAAACGGTCTTGGCCTTGCTAAGGTATTGGATTTTATAGGCGTGCCGTGGAAGAATGAAGATAAATAAGAAATAAAAGTGCCCTGTTGTCTTTAAATCACACAGGTTCATTACTTAAATCGACTTAGTAACGAACATCAAAATTTGATTTAAGGAAGGACAAAGGTTCTAGTGCCCAGTTTCAATAAAAAATACCCCGCTGTCCTAGTTTGAATCAAAATGAACATCAGAGTCTGATCCAAACTGGGCACTAGGATGAAAGCGTCCTCATCACATTAGTGTTGAGGATAACGTCGCCAGTGTTGGCAAACATGTTCCAGAGTGCCAAAGCGCTTGCGAACATATGCACGAACGTACACAAGGTTCTCGTTCATGTATATCACCTCCGTCCTGCGGGGCGCTTTTATTATATAACATTCATATAACAAAGTCAACTAATAAAGAAAGGTGGCACTCATATGGATATTCAAGCCCTGAAAGATTATATCATAGAAAATAGTCTTATTTCGCAGGTGCTTGAATCCTGTGAGTGCCATTCTGTTTGTGATCGTGGCAAGTACATCAGTGCAGCCAATCCAGATGGCGATAATACCAATGCCGTTCAAGTCTATAAGGATACGCTCTACACTATCAATTATACCCGCGATATTCTGCACGGCAGAAAAAGCGTGGATATATTTGATCTTGTATCATTCTACCGACAGTGCAATTTCTTTGAAGCTGTTAAGTTTGTCTGTGAATCTGTTGGCCTGGATATTTATCACGACTTTGAAGAAGATGTTCCTGAAAGTATTCGTGTTACAAAGCTGCTCTTGGAGATGATTCAATCCGATGGTGAACCGGAGCGCGAACGTCCCTTAAAGCCAATTCCTGAACATATTCTCTCCTACTATGATTGTTGTGCCGCACAGCCGTTTGTTGACGATCATATCCCAGTAGAGATCCAATATGAAATGGAGATCGGTTACGACCAGTTCACCAACCGAATCACTATTCCAATCAGGGATACCTATGGCAATCTTGTAGGCGTTAAGGGACGTTACTTCGGTGTTCCACCGGATGGCATTCCAAAATACATGTACCTTGAACCCTGCGCGAAGGGACAGGTGCTTTATGGCCTCTATCGTGCGCTGCCATATATTGCGCGAAAAAATAGATGCTATGTCGTCGAATCCGAAAAGGCGGTCATGCAAGCCATGGGCTATGGCATTGATAACGTCGTGGCTTGTGGCGGCAAAAACATATCGTCTTGTCAGATTGAAATGCTCAGTCGCCTATGTGCTGATATTGTATTTTGCTTTGACAAGGACGTCATGCTGGATGAGCTTAAAAGCAAGGCTGAACAGTTTATCGGTAGCGTAAACGTATTCGCCATTTATGATTCGCTGAACATACTGCAAGGTAAAGAAAGTCCCACTGATGATCCCGATAAGTTTGAACGGCTGCTAAATGAATGTGAAATTGTTTTGAGAAGGGAGTGATCGTTTGAATCATATAATTTCCTGTGGTGATACACTTGAGTTAATAAAACAGCTAGAACCTGCTTCAATTGATCTGCTGGTAACGTCACCACCGTATTGGGCCAAACGAGTTTATAATGGTGAAGGAGAAATAGGTTCAGAAGAAACTCCTGAAGCTTATGTATCAAGGCTTGCAGACTTTTTTGATGAACTTCGTCCGTACCTGAAACCGACTGCTAATATTTTCATTAATGTTGGAGACACATATTTTGGGTCGGGGGCCGGTGCTTGGAGTAAATATTTAGACGATGAAGGGAACATTACACAAGTTCAAAAAGGTCATAAAGAGAAGTATTTTACAACCAAGCCACTTCAACCGAAAATCAAGCAAGACGGAAAACTATACCAAAACAAGCAACTTCTGCTCATTCCTTCGCGGTTTGCTATTGAGATGCAGGAACGAGGTTGGTTGCTACGCGACGATATTATTTGGCAGAAGCCTAATAGGATTCCTTCCGGCGTTACTGATCGCCTTAACAATACATATGAACACGTCTTTCATTTTGTACTAAACAAGAAGTATTTCTTCGACTTGGATGCAATCAAGATTCTCGGCGCAAATGGTCGCATGAAAAATCCGGGTGATGTATGGGCCATAAATACACAGCCGTTGTCCCGCACATGCACACACACTGCATCATTTCCTGAAAAGTTAGTTGAGCAAATCATAAAATGCGGAAGTCCAATTAACGGTACGGTTTTTGATCCATTTATGGGAACAGGTACGACGTGGGTTGTGTGTGAACGGCTCAAGCGTAGTTGCATTGGTTTTGAACTTAATCCCGAGTATTTTGAATTTGCAAAACAAAGATTTGAAGAGAGTGTGATTGCTTGAACTATGAATTGTATCCCAATAGCGCAAATGACTTGAATGATATAAAAGGTACTGTCTTTGCAAATCGCAAGTATAAGCTGCCCAATGGTGGTTTTGATGATAATGTGGCTTCTTATGAGATGTTGGGAAATATGTCTGAAGCTGTCAAATTGTTTGATACGCATAAGGATAAACGGATTGGTATTGTGGTGGATTGACTTCAGTCCACGTTAAATCGGCTAAACTGCGGGGACACCCTTAGAGCATTTACAACCAAACGTTATTAGCGATAATAGCGCGGCGAATAGTAACGGATTCGGTAAGGTAAAATCGTAAATGATTGGGCAATCAAACGCAACGAAGCATCTCTATGAGATGAACGCTCAACGACTATAATGCCGAACTAATGAACTAGTATTGTATAGTCTATTCCCTTTAATTGCGCTTAGAATAGCAGTCATTTGAAATCTAAGCACGATTTATAAATACGGCGAAAGCCGGGGTATTAAAGTGTGACACAGATGGGTATTCGTCCGCATCCATCTTATATCGATACATAAATAAAAACTTTGGCAACATCCCTTCTTATTATCTCCATTCTAAAAAGGCACATGGCCTTTCTGACGACCTGCCTCCCATCGAAGATATTGACTTTCTAATCATCCCAGATGCCGGTACAAACGATGCCCAACAATGCAAGGAATTTTATGAGCGCGGCATTCAGGTTTTGATTCTTGACCACCATCTCAAAGAGCGAGAGAATCCCTATGCAGTTATCGTCAATAGTCAGGCTGGCAATTATCCAAATAAGGAGCTATGTGGAACCGGTGTAACATGGCAATTCCTTCGAGCACTTGATGAATTTTATTGGCTTGAGGACACAGATAGCTATCTGGATGTAGTCGCAATGGCAACGATTGCAGATATTATGGATGTTACACTTCCGGAGAATCGAACCATCATTGATTGTGGCCTTGCCAATATCACGCATCCCCTATTTATTGCCCTTGCGGATAAGGCGAACACGCCTGTACAGACACTTACCGGCTATGATTGTCAGTTTGGTATCATCCCTCTAATCAATGCAACCATTCGCGTTGGCACACAGGAGGATAAAGAGCTTTTGTTCAAGGCATTCTGCTGCGAATTGGAATACTTTGATTATAAGAAGCGCGGCAGCGATGAGATTATTGAAGAAAACATCTATGATCGTGCTGCACGACTTTCTTATAACGCGCGCCAGCGGCAGAAGAAAGTCAAGAATGCCGAATTAGAAGACCTAATTGACCAGATTGAACGCAAGAAGTTGTATCTCAACAAATTGCTGGTTGCGAACGGCACAAAGACAGGACAGGCGCTCACCGGCATGCTTGCATCCGCTCTTGCAGACAGGTACAACAAGCCATGCCTTGTTCTTCGCAGAATGCCTGATGGCAACTATGGCGGTTCCGGAAGGAATTCAAAGGTCAGTCCTGTAGCTGAGTTGAAACCAGCGCTTGAACAGACAGGCATGTTTGAGATGATTGCAGGTCATAATAACGCATTCGGCCTTGAAATCTGCAAAGATAAAATCAGGCCAATGATTGAACTGTTGAATGAGCGCTTTGCAGACGTGGTAGCCTGTCTCTATGTCGATTTTATCATTGACGCAGATGATTTGACATTTGATTTGGTCGCCAGTATATGCAGACAGGTCATGCCGTATTGCGGTACAGGCTTTGAGCCGCCTATGCTTGCTGTTACTAATATAGAGGTTAGGCGGGACATGGTTAAATCTATGGCTGGCGGTACGTCGCTTAAAATCATTACCGACAACGATGTTGCCATTGCTAAGTTTGGTCTAAATGAGGATGATCCATTGAGAATGTGGTATGAGAGTGATAAGGATGATAGCATTATGATCGACGTCGTTGGCAAGTGTGGAATGAACTATTGGGGAGGTATTATGAACGCACAGTTGGTTGCGACGGAGTGGGATGTATGTTCATAAATCTTCATGTGCATAGCGCCAAAGGCTCTTTGCTGGACTCGATTCTTACAACGCAGCAGATTGTTGATTATGCGAAAGCGAATGGGCAAACTGCCATTGGTCTTTCCGATCACGGTACAATGCACGCGAGTTTGAATCTGGTAAATGATTGTCGGAAAGCGGGCATTAAACCTATTACCGCCTGTGAGATTTATGAATGTAACAATCACTTGGAACAGAATCCGGATGACAAATATCATCATCTGCTTCTTATCGCTAAAAACACCGTTGGCCTGCACAATCTGTATAAGATCGTATCCGAAGGATATGTCCATGGCTTTTATAGAAAGCCTCGCATAAGCGTTAAATGGATCAAGGATAACGATCTGGGCGAAGGAATCATATGCCTTACAGCTTGTCAGGCAGGGCGTGTGAGCCGGTATTTGGAACAAGACAAGCGAGATGATGCAGAAGAATTTGTTCACCTTTTAAAAGATACATTCGATTATGTCGCTCTTGAGATACAGTCCCATCCAACAGCACAGCAGATCAAATGCAATTTCAACATTTTAGGACTTGCACTTAATATGAATATGCCATACGTCATCACTAGCGACGCACATATGGCAACTGCCGATCAGCTTGAAACGCATAGTATTTTTGTTGGCATTTCTCAGGACAGAGAGGTTAGTGAAAGCTACGTTGGCTGCCACCTGCAAAACGAGAATGATGTTTGGAAGTATTTGAAAGGAACAGAAGCCGGTTCTGTAATTCAAAAGGGCATTGATGAAACCGTTCATATTGCAAACATGGTTGATGATGATATTGACTATGAGTTGAATAAGGGAACGATCATGCCTAAGGCGCATATCCCAGATGGATATGATGTTGAATCGTATTTCCGGCATCTTGTATACAGTACCTTCGATGAAAAGTTTGGACATATGTCTAAAGAGGCCCAACAAAAGCGCAGGGATAGAATTGAAGAAGAAATTCCTGTCCTAAAGGAACTGGACTTCTTGAATTACCTGCTGATCCAGCACGAGTTTTGTAATGAGTGCGATAAACGGGGCATTCCGAGAGGATATAGTCGTGGCTCAGCAGCAAATTGTCTTTGTGTATTCATGTTGGGGATCACTCAGATTGATAGCGTTCGGTGGGATTTGGCCTTTTCACGCTTTGCCAACATTGGTCGTAAAGGCTCGGTCGCTGATATTGATCTCGACATTTCAAAGTCACGTCGGCAGGAGGCAATCAAAGTTCTCTGCGATATATTTGGTGCAGATCATGTAGCTCCAATGGCTACGTTCAATACGCTGTCAACAAAGGTCGCTATCAAGGATGTGGCAAAGGTACTGAATGAAAAGGAGGACAGTCCATACTATGGACAAATCCCCTATTCTATTAGAGATGAAATCGCAGGGATGATCCCTACAATAAAGACGTTGAATGATCTTGGAGAAGAAGAAGAAAAAGAAACCCTGCTTAAAGATTTGGTGGGTAAAAACGATAAACTGGATAAGTACTATGCCCAATTTCCCCTGTTGTTCAAATACGTTATGGAGCTTGAAGGACTTCCAAAGTCAAGAGGTCGTCATGCAAGTGGTACACTTCTGACTCCGCTTCCCATTATCCACTATTCGCCTCTGTGTTTTGATAACGATAAGAATATCATGTCGATGTATGACATGCACATCTGTCAGGACACAAAGGGCGGTCTAGGGCTATGTAAAGAAGATTTGCTTGGTCTTGAAACGCTCGACATAGTGGATATGGCGCTGAAGAATGCAAATCTGACTTGGCATGATGTGGACATCAACCATATCAACCTTGACGATAAGCAGGTTTATGATGAGGTCTATAAACCCGGTAATACAGTCAATGTATTCCAGATGGAGAGCTTTGAAGCGCGGAACATGTTGATTGAAGCGCAAGCCAATAATATCGAAGATATTGTCGTGGTGAACGCTGCAAATCGTCCCGGTACAAAGGATAGCTTTCCTGACTATTGTAATAATAAACTCCATCCAGAGAGTGTGACCGTCATTCATCCCGACCTCATTAAACTGTTTAAACAGTCGCAAGCGATTCTTCTCTATCAGGAACAGGCGCTTTCATTGCTCAGATATGCCGGATTCCCCGAAGAGATGGTGGAGACAGGGCGCAGGGCCATTTCCAAAAAATTAGAATCCGAAATGAAGTCCCTAAAGGCAATGCTGGTGAACGGGCTAAAAAATAAAGATTGGGGGGATGAACAGATTGAAGCTATTTGGAATTTGCTATTAAAGCAGTCCTCTTATTGCTTCAATCGATAGATGTGGTCATGCTGTCGCTTATGGGTTAATGTCCTATCTGACAGCCTATCTAAAGGTTCACTACCCTGCTGAATTTCAAGCTGCGGCGCTCACATCAAAATCTGGCAATACATCAAAGATCAGCACGATAATCAATGACTGTCACCGTATGGGGATTAAAGTTCTCCCACCTAATGTCAATAAGTCGGGCAGGGATTTTACTGCAATTCCCGACAAGCATGAGATCCTGTTTGGTCTGATGGCTGTCAAAGGCATAGGCGCGTCGGTGATTGATGATATTATCGCACTTCGTCCATTTGCGAACTTCAAGGATTATGTTGATCGCATGCCACGTCAGGCAGCGATACAGCTTATTAAAGCTGGTGGCATTCCAACAAAGAATAAAGCCAAGGCGCTGAGAAGGTACGCCGAACTTATCTATGTGCCGACCATATATAAACCGTCAACTACGCTTCCTACAAAACAGAAACTGCTTCTCGATTTTAATATCAACAAGGATGATTTTAAGGTTGGCAAAAAGTATGACACAGAACGTATTCTTGAAGTGTACAATCAGAAGCGGTTTGAATTGTATCAGGCCAAGGAATCACTCAGGCACGATAAGGCTCTTTCTGAATTTGAGACTAAATACTGTAATGATGAAATGCTTTGGGAGTTTGAAACACTGTCCATGTTCCTGACAAATGATCCGCTCAAGGAAGCGAACTCTTATATCTCCAAGCCATGGAATAGCATCCCTGAGGGGGAAAAGGGCGTTGCCATTGCCGTGGTGGTTGATGTAACGAGTAAGAAAGATAAGCGCGGTAATGTGTACTACTATGTTAGTCTGTATACGCCATTTGGAATCGTAGAAGCAACAGCTTGGGCATCCATCGTCAGAGAATATGGACATTTGCTTAAAAAATGCAAGTGCGTTGCCATTTATGGCAGAAAAGCAGAGGGTGGGCATTTGTTTGTAGAACAGGTCAAGCCCTATTCACAGTGGCTTGAAGATCGCAAAATAAAGAGAAAGAAAGCAGGTGGTTGATATTGCAGATTGCGTAAAATTCAGAGGGCTTGCCGTCTATGAGCGTTACTATAACGAATCCTCCATGTGGGGCGTGTGCAACGTTCGAACTACGAATGAGCTTGAATATTCCCGTCCCATTACTGCGGATGATGTGAAGTTTGAGATGCAGTTTGACCCTGACGGTCAGCAATACAATATTGTAACCGTTGCTGGTAATATGCAGCATCTTTCCATTGGCGCAGAGTATGAATTCGTAGCAGAGCCTAATTACAATAAAAAGTACGATTCATGGCAATATGCGCCCAAACAGGTAACATCCGTTGCCCCCAAATCAGCCGAAGATACAAGAATCTTCTTGCGGTCATTGCTTTCCGAAAATCAAACCAACACTCTACTTTCTGTCTATCCCGATATTGTCAACCAAATCATACAGGGTACAGATAATGTCGATCTGTCAAAGCTCAAAGGCATTAAGGAAAAGACATATGCCTCCATCAAAGAGAAAGTCCTCGATAACTTTGTTATATCCGATATTATCACGATCCTTCAGCCCGTTGGTATATCTTACGAAGCAATCATGGCGCTTCTCAGGCAGGAAGAAAATCCAAATATCCTAAAGAGCAAAATCATGGATAATCCTTATTGCTTGACTCGGCTCAAAGGCTTTGGCTTCAAGCGTGTGGATGACATTGCCCTTAAACTGAAGCCCGAACTGAGAGACTCAAATCAGCGCGTATACGCCTTTCTGAAGTACTATTTCAATAACAAGGCTGAGGGTGATGGTGATACCTGGGTTGATATTGACGTTCTAGATAGCGAAATTGCGAATGTCATGCCTGAATGCTTTGATCGGTATAACGATATACTGAAAAATGAAACCAAAGACGGCTTGTTTCTTTGCGGAGAGAATGGTCATATTGGCTTGAGGTATTATCGGCGCATTGAAGAATCCGTTGTTGATATTCTAAATGGCCTGAATCAGTATGAGTTCAAGACGAAAATCACCGATAAGGACATTGAGGATGGGATTAAGAAGACGGAAAATGAGTTGGGATTTACTCTAACAGACGAGCAGCTTGCCGCCGTCAATGGAACTTTTGCAAATAACGTGATGCTCCTTACTGGTAATGCTGGCTGTGTCGATGCTGATACCGAATTTTTCAATGGTCGTGAATGGAAGAAGATTTCGGAATGGAATACTGACGATAAGGTGCTGCAATGGAACAGAGATGGCACGGCAGAATTGGTGAAGCCGA
>ERZ808277.366-NODE-366-length-14612-cov-2.563715_pt1 | contig 14612 bp, 11 predicted proteins | sample MGYA00521240_ERZ808277 | MGnify/ENA primary metagenome ERZ808277 (study PRJEB31516, sample SAMN03275599) | gut metagenome | biome: mammalia-associated habitat; material: feces | host: Papio cynocephalus | place: Kenya | collected 2012-07-17 ... | reverse complement strand
TGCTTTTCAACGCCTGCGGGGAAGGGAATTTATAATTTTGACACCATTCGTATTCGTTTTTTTATGGATCAAAATAATGCATATGAGGCGTTTAAAAAAGGGGAGGTGGATACTTATGCCGTTTACTCAGCACGTGTCTGGAATACGGAGAGTGTGGGGGAACGGTTTGAAAAGAATTGGGTCGTTAAACAGAATGTGCATAACCACGAACCAATAGGATTTCAAGGTTTGGCATTTAATATGCGTCGTAAACCCTATGATGACTTGCGAGTTCGTCAAGCGTTGGCACATTTGTTTGATCGGCGTCGAATGGTGCGTACGTTGATGTATAACGCGTATTTCATGTTGAGGTCATATTGTTCAGATTTGTATGATGCGAATGATCCGTGTGAAAATCCGCAATTTGAGTACAATCCGGAAGAGGCGCGTCGCCTGTTAAAGGAGGCAGGTTTCACGATTAATCCCGAGACGGGAAAAATGGAACGGGATGGAAAACCGTTTGTTGTACGTATTCTAACGCGAACTGCAAATGACAGTGTATATCTTGCCTTGTTCAAAGAAGCTTTGGATCGACTTGGGATTGGCCTTGAGATCTCACAAAAGGATTTTGCCACTTGGATGCGTGAGATGGAGAAACATAATTTTGATGTGACGACCACTGCGTTTTCCGGTTCTCTGTTTCGTGATCCGGAAGCGATGTGGAGCTCAACGTACGCCGATGCCCCAAATGGTATCAATCATCCAGGATTTAGGAATGCGGAAGTTGACCGATTGATTGAGATGCAGAAAACTGAATTTTCAGCAGCAAAACGTAATCGGATTATGCGGCAGATTGATGCGATTGCAACACGGCAAGTTCCTGTTATGCTCTCGTGGGGGGTAGATTCCACGCGGTTGTTGTATTGGAATAAGTTCGGCACACCTGATAGTATTCTTGGGCGTTATGGGGATGAGTTAAGCATTCCGATCTACTGGTGGTATGATGCAGATTCAGCTCGAGAATTAAAGCAGGCTATGCGTGAGGGAACGCCTCTCCCTGGGCGTACGGCTGAAGTTTATTATGATGAGGTCATGGGTGGTGAGTAACCGCATTGAGTGAGGTTGAGCGGAAACATCGTATTTTGGAAAAGGAAATGATGTTTATCTGAGGCACAGGTGATTGCGTTTAAGAGGTTGCTATGTCAAGGAAATCGGATTCGGAAGATTTGGATGCTTTATTTGATCAGGAAGCGGGTGGTTTGTCAGAAGGGGAACTTGAGCCGGAGATGGGCGGAGAAGTGAAGTCGGCTGAGGATGCTGCTGAACGGCCGGGTTCGAGTGTGTCAGTAGTTGACCGAGGCCCGTTTGCTCGTTTAATGAATATAAACTTTTTGGAGTTTGCATCGTATTCAATTTGTGATCGCGCTTTACCAACGGTAGAGGATGGCCTTAAACCTGTTCAGCGTCGGCTATTACATGCCATGTGGGAGAAGGATAATGGAACATTCTTTAAAGTCGCGGGTGTCGTTGGAGATGCAATGCAATATCATCCGCATGGCGATGCTGCCATTAAAGATGCGATCGTAACATTGGCAAATAAACGGTATCTGATCGAGGGACAAGGTAATTTTGGAAATATTTTCACTGGGGATGAAGCTGCAGCTGGACGGTATATTGAGTGTCGTTTAACCAAATTGGCCAGGGAACAGCTATTTTCTCCTAAAATTACAACATATGTGCCTAGTTATGATGGCCGCAGACGCGAACCGGTTTTGTTGCCTGTCAAGATTCCATTGAGCCTTATGCTTGGAATTGATGGGATCGCAGTTGGGCTTTCTACGTCCATTCTACCACATAACTTTATTGAATTATTGGAAGCAGAAATCGCGATCCTTCAAAAGAAACCCTGCCCGGCTATTTATCCGGATTTCATTACTGGTGGAGTAATGGATGTTTCTGAATATGACGATGGGCGGGGAAGTGTTCGCGTCCGAGCCCAAATAGAGAGGCGAGATGGGGCGAAGGGAGATAAACTCGTTATCGTTTCACTTCCGTATGGTCTTACTGTGGGCAGATTGTGTGAATCGATAGAAAAAGTAATTAAGCTTAAAAAATTGCCAATTCAGTCGATAAAGAACCTAACAGCTGAGCATGTAGAGGTGGAACTTTTGCTGGCAAAGGGTGCCAATCCGGAAAAGGTTCGAGAGGCTCTTTACGCGTTCACGGACTGTGAACGAAAAATTGTCAGTCGCATTGTCGCACTCAGTGAGAACCGTCCGTGTGAGGGGACGGTCTCGCAATTGTTGCAGCGTCATGTTGAGTTGTTGTTGGATGTGTTTCGTCGAGAGTTTACGGTTCGATTGGCTGAGATCGATGAATTAATGACGCGTAGGACATTGGAATCACTTTTTATAGAAAAGCGAATCTATAAACGAATTGAATCGGTTAAGACATCCGAGGCTGTTGCACGAGAGGTTCGAACAGGGTTTATGCCGTATGAACAGATGTTAAAGCATCCTCTTACGGATGATGAAATTGACATGCTGTTGAAGATTCCAATTCGCCGAATATCGCTTTACGATATTAATCGTCATCTGGAAGAGATGGAGGCATTGCGTGCCGAGTATGCACAAATTCAAGATCGACTGGAACATTTGGCACGGTATGCAGTTAAATATCTCAGGGATTTGATTAAAACGTATGCGAAAGAATATCCCCGTCTAACAGAAATTGAGATGAATGGGTTCACCAATATCGATGAACGGGCATTAACGGCAACGGAATTAACGATTCGTTTGTCTGAGGATCGGTATATCGGGTATGAAATTCGCCAAGGACAGGTTCTTTTCCCTTGTTCTAGCAGAGATCGGCTTTTCTTATTATGGAGCAATGGGCATTATCGGTTTGTTGCGCCGCCAAATAAACTTTTGGCAGATGCCGTCTATGAACCGGAAAAAGATTGGTTGGATGCGCTTAAGCCCCGTGCTCCTGTAATTTATTTCACTGCGGGTATCTACAATCGCGATGATGTGTTCACCTGTGTGTATTACGAACCGATGTATGGGTTCACTTATATCAAGCGTTTCACTTGGGGCGGTATGATTTTGAATAAGGAGTATGCACTCGTCCCTGAGGGTGCAACGATTATTTTGTTTTGCAAAGGAACCCCAGAAGCTTTATATGTAAAGTTCAAGTATATGAAAGGGCAGCGGATTACACAGCAAGTTTTTGACCCTTCTGAAGCACGAATCTCGTCCGCAACGTCAAAAGGTATTCAGATGACCCCAAAACAGATTGAACGTATTGACACGAAGAAGGCTCAGTGGTGGGTAGATGCGGATGGTATGACAAAAGGAGCCTTGTTTCAATAGGCGTTTCTAGAAAAATCTAACAAGAAAAGGCGCATACAGCACGAAGAGAGCTGTATAGGTGTTTTCATATCCGCGTTACTCCAACATCGCATGAATGAGCACACGATTTGGCGGAGGGGTGTGGGTAAGCGTGAATGCCTGTTGTGCCTCTGCCAATAAAGTCTCTGCGCGTGCACGATCTTGTGCGCATAACCACCCGAGCGGTTCGCCCGCCTCAATCCGATCTCCTTGTTGCTTCAATTCCGCTAATCCAACAGCCGGGAGAATGGAATCTGTAACAGCCAAGCGCCCAGCGCCTAATTTCAAGGCGATCCGCCCAATGTGCTGTGCATCCACATGCGCCACAAAACCAGAGGTTCTGGCTGGAATGGGAAGCCTGATAGGAGCCTCTGGTAAGCCCTGTGAGAGTGTTCCTCCTTGTGCCTGAACCATTCGTTCAAAATACGTTAGAGCGTTTCCGGAATCCAGAGCCTTTTCTGCCGCGGTTAGAGCCTCTTGTTTCGAGTGAAAGAGGCCAGATGCAACTGCCATGGCAGAAGCCTCTTCAAGAACCAAGAAACGAACATCCCATGGGCCACTTCCATGCAAAATGTCAAGCGATTCTGACACTTCAAGGGCATTTCCTACCGTTTTCCCGAGCGGTTGATTCATATCAGTAATTAGTGCGCGGCAAGTTCTTCCAAGGTATTTCCCGGTATCAAGCAGACGTTTGGCCAATTCACGAGCTTCGGCTTCTGTTTTCATGAATGCACCAGAACCAAATTTAACATCGAAAAGTAATGTTTGCGCACCCTCTGCCAGCTTTTTGCTCATAATGGAAGCCGTGATCAATGGGATGCTTGGAACGGTGGCTGTAACATCACGTAAGGCGTAAAGACGGCGATCGGCTGGAGCCAGTGTGTTTGTTTGCCCGATCATACAGCACCCAACCGTTGCAACAATTTGTTGAAAGACCTTTGTTGATAGGTGAACATTCATCCCTGGGATACTTTCCAATTTATCCAGAGTCCCTCCGGTAAGACCAAGGCCTCGTCCGGAAATCATTGGGACAGCCATCCCTAATGACGCACATAACGGTGCAAGAGGGATGGAAATTTTATCGCCAACTCCTCCAGTAGAGTGTTTATCTGCTGTAGGGCGTGGTAAATCGAAAGATAGACATTCTCCAGAATGCATCATTGCATCGGTAAGAATTGCAGTTTCTTCGGATGTCAGGCCATTAAGAAAAGCCGCCATTAACCATGCAGAAATCTGATAGTCCGGGAGTGTTCCATCGGTAACAGCACGTATCCAATCACGGATATCCTTTTCTGAATGGATATGACCGTCTCTTTTTTCTTCAATAAACCACTGCGGGATCATCTTTCACCTCCTGCTGCCAACGCCAAGCCTACGGCTTTTAGTGTATCAAAATTTATGATCTTAAAGAGAAAACGCTACGTAAAGGTATGATTACGGAAAGATGAAAGATGAGACATGTGTGGATACGGGATTTTGAGGTGTATTCATTATAGGATGGTTCAACAGATTTGGTTGATTGGGAGGATGTCGCGATTAGGCAGCTATCTGAATATTTGAATGATGCAGGCGTAGGTACTGGTCGCATGATGTCGAGGGTTTATGATGGTGTAAGGCAGGAGCTGAAGAGACGCCGTTCATTCCGTGAAGTTTTGGAAGAAGAAAAGAAGAATAGTGAAAAGAGCAAGTATAGTACAGGTTATTTAAGGACGCATGGACTATGAAAGAGCAGGTAGTAACAGTTGTAATTTATGTGTTTAAGTTTGTTGCTTGGTTGATTGAGAAGATAGGCTTGAAAGGAGGTGATACAAATGTCTAGACACCGTTTATCTAAGTCTAAATCGCGCCGGATGTTTACTAAAGGAGCTATGAACGTGAAGAGCAAGAACCTTCAGGCTTCACCTATGCGTGGCGGTTTCCGCCTTTGATGTTACAGCTCCCCCGTAAGAGGGGGAGCGTTATTTACTCTCTATTATAAAGTGTTGTGTGTGGCTGGCAGGAACAAAGGATTTCTCTGTGCCATGTTATCACCCCAGACCTGCATTTCAGAATACTGTAACCCGTCAAGTCAGGTTTTCTCTTGACCACTACGGAGCTGATTTAATTGGTATACTTCAAGGCATTTGGAAGCCTATCTCGTTACCTTGTGGTCAATGTATCGGCTGTCGCCTCGAACGCTCCCGCCAGTGGGCTGTTCGTTGCGTTCTGGAGGCTTCTATGCATAAAGAGAACTGTTTTGTAACGCTTACTTATAACGATGATAATCTACCTCCTGATTTGTCGTTAGATAAGCGCGCATTTCAGCTTTTTATGAAACGTCTTCGCAAACGTGTAAAGGTACCTATTCGCTTTTTTGCTTGTGGTGAATACGGTGAAAAATTGCAACGCCCTCATTATCATGTTATTTTGTTCGGCATCGATTTAAGAAAGGAGGATTCTAATTTATGTTTGATTTCTGGACATTCGGAATTTTTGCCCTGTACGTCTTTATTATGTGGGCGCTCTATCGTATTATCAAACGTTTTATTAAAAGAGCTTTGGCCGTATGGCTTCAGTTCCGTAGGAACATGCACCTTTGAAAGTGCTGCATATGTTGCTCGATACTGTTTGAAGAAGGTAACCGGAAAAGCCGGTAAGGCATTTTATGAAGGACGCACCCCGCCCTTCGTGTTGATGTCTAATCGCCCCGGTATCGCTAAGCCGTGGTACGATAAGTATTGCGCGGATGTTTATCCGCGAGATGCGGTGTTTTAAGAAAGGAGAGAGAATTATGCAACCTGGATGCTTCACATCGTTGTTTATTTTCTTCATTGTTGTCGCCCCAGTCGTCTTTATTTGCTGGGCGCTCTATCGTATTGTCAAGCACCTTACTAAGTGAGCTTTGGCCGTATGGCTTCAGTTCCGTAGGAACATGCACCTTTGAAAGTGCTGCATATGTTGCTCGATACTGTTTGAAGAAGGTAACCGGAAAAGCCGGTAAGGCATTTTATGAAGGACGCACCCCGCCCTTCGTGTTGATGTCTAACCGCCCCGGTATCGCTAAGCCGTGGTATGATAAGTATTGCGCGGATGTTTCGCAATGATTTATACGTTTTGTATTGATGTTTAAGTGCCCTGACTTGGGGGGCTTTTTTATGTTGACCCATGCTGAAAGGGTAGGGTGAATTATTCTGAAAATGGTTTCAAGAGAACTCTTAAGAGTCAAAAGATCCTTTTGGAATAATGCTTGGGCAATACGTGTTTAACTCGCCCCGAGTTGATCTTCAATCCGCCCCGAGTTCAAGGTAAAGTTGGGGCGGATTTGTATTCAATCAATAAAGATGAGAAAAGAATCAAAGTGCGTAAGAATGGGTTCAGGAGAGGAAGGTTTGTGAAGGCTGGCATGGGGCTAGAGGGGGCTTGAGAAGTCGAAGGCTTGGGGGTATAGTCTGAGACAGTGTCTTCGGAGGCGGTGCGGGTGAAGGTGGTGGTTTGGTCGGTACTGGGGGTGAGGGTTGGGAAGAGGATTGCGAGGGGAGGGCGAAGGTGTTTGTTGCTTTTCTCCAGACAGTCGCAAGATTCTTGTAATGCACAAATGGATTAACGCAGAACATTAAGGTTATTTGTAACATTCGTCTTTTCCGATTCTTCCGTCTGGATTTAAATGTTAAATGAGAGTACGAAATAGGGCATAATGAGCGGGAATCAATGTATTTCCCGTAATGATAGCGGTAAGACGTGATCAATGAAGATTGCTTGAATTAGCTGTAATGATATGTTGTGATGAGGAGGGCATGTTCTTCGGATGGAGCGTGCGCGAGGAAGTTGTAGAAACAAGATAGAAAAGGCTAAGCCAATGGATTTGGCTCAGCCTTTCCCGTTTGTTATGGTGGTAAAGATTATTTTCCGGCTGCAACAATTGCAGCAAAAGAGTCAGCCTCTAACGCGGCGCCACCAATGAGGCCGCCGTCAATATCCGGTTTAGACATCAAATCGGCTGCGTTTGTAGGTTTCATGGAACCACCGTACTGAATCCGCACCTTGTCGGCCTGTTCCGGGTTCATCTTGGCGAGTGTGGCACGAATGAGGGCGTGAACCTCTTGTGCTTGTGTTGATGTGGCGGTTTTACCCGTCCCGATTGCCCAAACGGGCTCATAAGCGATTACAATTTTCTCAAATTCACTTTGGCATCCAGCCAGGTCTTGCGTTACTTGGCGAATTATGACTTCTTGCATTTTACCCTCTTCACGCTCTTGAAGCGTTTCGCCAACGCAGACAATGGGGGTGAGGCCTGCCGCTAAGGCTGTCTTCAGTTTTAGATTGACAGTTTCGTCTGTTTCTGCGAAATATTGGCGACGCTCAGAATGCCCGAGGATGACGTATTGTACGCCGAGATCTTTGAGCATGTCAGCAGAAATTTCTCCTGTATACGCTCCGGATGCTTTCCAGTGCATATTTTGTGCGCCGAGTCCGATTTTTGAACCCTTGAGCGCCTGTGCAACCGCGGGAATATCTACAAAAGGGACACAAACCACTACATCAACTCCGCAATTACCATCGTTCGTGGCTTTGCGCACGCCCTCAATGAGCCCGATGGACTCGGAAGGCGTCTTATTCATTTTCCAGTTTCCGGCAACGATTTTCGTGCGCATAGAGGAACCTTTTCCTTTCTGATGTTACAAACTATTTACGGGTTGCTTACCGATACACTCCTGTGGGCAATCTTCGCAATTACCGTCACAGGGTTCATCTTCACTACCTGTTGGTAAACCATTAAAGCACTTTTCAGAGATTTCCTCAACTGTGAGGGCTTGTGCTATGGAAAAGTCGGAAAAGTCCGTTCCCTCAGGGAAGGTAATCATGTAGAAGGCGTCATCTGATATTTCATCAAATTCTGTATACTCAAATCCGGAAGCCTGCACGATGTGCGAGGTGAGATGAAGCCGGGCATATAACTTCAAATCGACCGCGTCATCGTAGTTCAACATGTCTTTTAGGTCGATCCCTGAACAAGCGATTTGGTGTTCACTAACATAACGAAGGTCGAGAAGCTCATCTTCCTGATCGTCTAAACCAGGTTCCAGTGATGAAGTGGAGGCGTGTGTATTCATGGAATAAGGGGAGGCCGCCAGGTGTTAGGCGTGGTTAGGGAAGCAGTTGATAGTAAATAACCCGATCGGGTAATTCACCGTAGGCATCGCGCCAAACTAATGCGACTGCCCGAGCGGAAGAAAGCGGTTTGTGAGCAGAGAGCTCTCGGGCAGAATTGTAGGCAATAAAGTCTGCACGCAACATGTAAAGGAACAGCTGTTGACGATCACCAAAACATTCTTTTGCAATGGCCAACAACGTGGTCATGTCATTCTGCCCGAGTTTGTCGTTGGAGTTTTTCTTTTCGTTGTAGGCCATTAAACGGTCAGCGAAAGAAGCACCAGAAGAAGAGTCTTGTACAATAAACTCAAGGTTTTTGGGGCGATCGGGTGTTCCTTTCTTACCTGTGTACAGTGTTTGTTCTCGTGTCCAGTCTTTGGCATTGTTAAGATTTCCGCCTGACGTGGAGGGGAGAGGGAAGAGGTAGTCAGTGATGAATTCATCATATTTTGGCTCTGCAGACGCTGAGCCAAGGGGTGAACTCAATTGCAGATCTTTTAACATTTCCAAATCAGAATCAACCATGCCGTCGGCCACACGTTTGGCATTTTTTGCTGCAGAGAGACGTTGATAGGTGACATAGGCGGCTTGTTTGATGGATGGGGGGATGCCCAACATGGCTAATTGGCGAAGCCGTTGGCAGAGGACGTAGTCATCTTGCCCGGCAAAGACATTAACAATCCCCCGATGCTCTTCAGGGAAGTTATCACCGCCGAACCCTTTTAGCAGTGTTGCGAGTTTGACATACTTTGTATAGTCCATCGCGCCATCCTTGAGATCCGTTGCCGGAAGAGTCCGGAAGAAGGAGACTTTGGCTACGCGTTCATGATAACTGGCGAACGAATTTTGCAGATAAGCGCGTTGATTGGGGTGCCACTCACTGGTCGCAAACGGCACGGGGAGAAAGGCGATCTCCGAAGGTAAGAAAAGTTGCCCCGTGTCGTTATGGCCGTAACGGACGTCTTCCACCTTGAGCCCCCATTTAAAGGGAATGATGTCCTGATGTTTATTCTCATAGGCGGACTGTAATTCGGAGGCGCTGGTGTTACCGGAGGTAACTTCCCCGCCTGTTCCGGAGGCGAAAATCCAATGGGGCGAGGAGAAGTTGGCGCGAACGGCATGCGAACCCGAGAAATAGGAAGACGCGTCATCACTGGAACATCCCAGCATGGGAGACAGCCAGTTGTAACGTGGATCAATGGTATACCAGGTGCCTGCCTCATCAGAGAGCGATAAGTAGGAGGCTTTTCCTGCGGTAGCAACGGCAATTGTTTGTCCGTTAAGCTTGACTTCCTGATTGACATCACACTTTACGGAAAGTTTTGGCTTATCCGCTAGCTCCGCCTTTGCAGTATACCGCACGGTACCATCAGTTGTTGCTTGTTCTTCGATTTTCCATTTTAAGGAAAACGTGATGGTGATGGGGCGGGTGATTCGGAAATACTGTGCGTCTAAACGAGCCATGACGGCCTGGTCTACGCGTTTGTCTATCGACGTTGGATAATCGGAGCGCTGCCGTTTGGCACCATTACCCTGATCTGTCGGGCAGAGGTCAATAACAGCGCCATTTCCCTCTCCAGCTACACGGAAGAAAAAGTCAACCAGGCAGGTAATCGCAATTTCTTTTGGCTCGGTGGGCTGTGCCTTCAGGTCGTTACCAACGGTGAGGTCATCACCTTTTAGTTCAAGAGCGAGTGTTCCCGAGCTTTTAAGCGTAATGGATGGAGTTGAGCCGGAGCTCATAAAAATTTCACTTGCTCCGCCATCCATATTGAGTGTAGAACCACTGATGGATAAGCCTGCTGTAGTGACGGCGGAACTCATATCGACTTCTGTACCACCTACGGTAGTGGTCGCTGCGACACCAACAAATCCTTCAGGGGTAAAGGTGTAATTTTGATTGCTGGCCTGGGCTCCGGGGAAGTATCCGCGCAGGGCAATGGATTGTACGAAATTGGGCAATTCTAAGCGAAGCGTCTGACTACCTAAGGTGTCAGGGATATTTTCCAGGCGTTCAACGGGCTCATTCTTTCCATCTGGGTAAACGCCACGCTGAAAAATCGCGGAAACGGCGTCTTCTATCTTTTTAAGGGTTTCTCCTCCAGATTCCCATCCTTGAGCATCAAACCCCACTTCTGCAAGCATGGGAACATTTTCGACGGTAGGTTGGGCATTATTATAGAGGTCTGGCGTCGCACCCGTATCAAAAAGATCTGGCTCACTATTTTTGTCTATGTAATCAGAGAGCATCCGTACCAGATTGAATCCTGCGTCTCCAGAGGTGTTTAATGCAGAGTTGACTAACGAGGCAAGCTCTGAACCTGTACCAGTGGAGGCTTGTGAAATGGAAGATTCTTTTACTTCGTTACAGGAAATAACTGTTCCTGAAGAAGCCGAGGCTGCACGTGCGCCGTCTTCTTTTTTTCTTTCCACATTTGGCCAGAAACCATAAACCGAAAAGGGTGAATAGAACCCATCTCCTTTTGTCGCGACAGCTTCTTCCCAGGAAAAGGGTGCTTCGTTGCCAGAATCCATGGTCAAGGCCGTCGATGTTTTTGTTCGAGCCGCGAATTGTGCAACATCGGCATTAGAACAAAAGATGGGCAAGTCGATTTCACTGGCGTTAATGTCTGTTGCAGGTTGTAACAGGTCATAACGTTCATTGATTTGGGAAGAGGTCTTCCCGAATGCCAGCTCACTACCTGTCAGCCCGAGTCCGCGATAGGCGGAAGCAGAACCGATTGCATTGATGTCCAAAGAATCAGACAAATTGACGACCGCCCATGCCATACGTCCGATGATGGTCGTATCGGTATTTACACCTGTAACGGCAGACCCATTGATTCGAATATCCTGGTGTGGAATATTGGCAACAATGGGTTTCCATCCTGCAGACCAATCGATATAATAACGGTTCCCGAGGCCATTGTGTCCACTACCGTCTCGATTATAGGCGGGCTGTTGTCGTTCAAGTGTTTCATAAACGGCGGAGGCGATGTACGGGGGGACATGCCGCATCATGGCATCATCTAGTAAGTATGCGATAGGTTCATCGGATGCACTGTGCGAAGTCGTGGCATCGCGGGTGTCGTTATTGCGTGATGAAATGAGCCGCCCGTACCGATCCCCAGAAGGATATTTGAATGGGGCGAGCGCTTCAACCGTTCGTGTAGAAACATCATTTCGGTCAAAAGTGCCGGCCTGTTGCCGTTGTGCTGTGAGGGCATATTCGGTAGTCGCACGGGCATCGGCAAAGGCTGTTGTGAGCAACTCGCGCGCTAATAAGTTCCTTCGATAAGCCGCTGCGGCAGAACGTTCTGTACGCATTGAAATGGAAAAGGCGACGGCACTGATCATGAGGAAACTGAGTAACCCCAAGACAATTAAAAGGGCGGAACCTCGTTTTTGAGAGACAACGCAACGCATAACGAATTCTCCGGGTTCAACGGTTTAAGGGTTCAAGTGCACGATGCCGCCCAATAACGATGATCTCGTAATCATCCTCACTGGAAACGTTCATGTTCACTTTTTTTACTCGGATGTAATAGGGGTTACCCCATGGATCGCACAGAACATTCCTGCGAATGGCGCGTTCATTTGCATTGAAATAGACGGTATTCCCATTTTTTTCGGAAGGTTTGGTTAGCAAACGTGTCAACTCAGCCGTAGCAGCTTTTGTCCCCTCAGTCAATCCGAGATCGCCCATAGGATCTCCGCCGTCTTCCGACTCCGCAGTATCAAGAGAAGTCATACAATAAAGCCGGATTGCGTTCCCAAGTTCCCGACTTTCGGCGGTTGCTTTGGCAATGCGAGCGTTTTGTCTCGCGGCAGTTGTGGAAACAACAAAGGTTGCCACTAAAACGCCGAGAATGACGATGACGACTAGTAACTCAATAAGGGTAAATCCTGCGGTTTGTTTGAGTGGCCGCTGAAAGGAAAACGTAAAAGGAGTTTGCACTGGATGAAACATGGACAATCCTTGTAACATAGTGGAATAAATACTCTTTAAGCGATATCGGACGATATGGTTAAACAATTACTTGTTGTCCTCACCTTCAACCCAGGGCCGGATATCATCTTCAGTTCCCCATTTTCCGTCTGGCCCGCATGAACCAACAGCAATTTCATAATCATTGATGGAGACGGGAGTATGTGGCTTAACTGTAATTTTAATACCGGGTTCATCGTAAAAGGAAGTAAAACCACTATAAGTTGAAGACACTGCTCTTGAAAACGAGACGCTACCATTTCCTAGATTGTATCGCGTATCTGTTCCGGCCGAAGGGGTATCATTCCCCGCCTTGAATACTTCTTCTCGGCGTGTGATGGATGCGCCGCCGCCAGAATACGACACGTGTACTAATTCACGAGATGCAATGTCGGAATCCGTTAATGCAGAGGTCGAAATATTTGCCGGGCGAAGAATCCAAAAATCCAATCCACCAGTGAGTTTTCCGGAAGATGCGTCCAAATGGCCTTTTGTGTAAGCATTTTCTCGAATAGAGGTGTCACTATCTGCAGGTCCAATCACGAAGTTCGCCGGATCCACTATCATGGCAAGATCGCGATTAATTGCTCCGATAACGGCACGTGTTACGGATTGCGCATCGGCACGGCGGAGCCCGAGAGACCATGCTAATCCTGTTTGTTGAAAAATTCCGGCAACGATCAAGACAATAATCATCAGGATGGTCATGGCTACCAAGATCTCGATAAGTGAGAATCCAAGCCGCTTGTATCTACGTATCGATAGCGCTCGCATACACCCCATGATTTTACTACGATAAAACCACTTCCGAATCATGACAAGCCTCATTGCTTATTCTTTTTATCAACATCTACACGAACAACATAGACAGGTGCGGAACGCAACGCCCGTTTGTTTTGTTTTGCATCTTCCGCGGTAACTTGAATACCGATCTGAGCGACTTCTTTGTCCCCAATACCTGTGTAGGAGGTGTCTTTAAGTAACCAAGCACGATAATATACGCCGGAGTCAGAATCTCGCGTGGCGGTATTACTTTCAGCGTTACCGGCGTCTAAATCGATTTTAAAACCAAAGTCTTGTTCTAATGCGTCCGCTAAACTGTCGGCGTCAACTACATCTGGGGCATCGGCAGCAATACGTGCAGCTCCCATTAAACGTTCGGCAAATGCTGCTAATCGCATCTCATTCCGGGATGCCAAACTTTCGCGTAAACCTAACGGGAAAAGCCCCATAAGAGCCAGCGCACCTCCTGCCAAGACAAAAATGGCCATGTTTACTTCAATCAGGGAAAAGCCTGACTTGTGCTGTGCAAATGGTTTCATTTCTTGTCCCTTTCTTTATGGGATCAATTATTAATGGTCACCACACCATCACTGGCAACACTAATTGAAAACGTCGCGTTCCTCGCATTGGTGGAAACAGAGTGTTTGCCAGAAACGGAGCGATCAGACTCAGAGGAGAGGCACCCATCTGGTTCAAAAATGAAAACTACGCGGTCTTTGTTAAATGCATAGTACTGAGGCAGTGAAAAGGCAGAGGTAACACGAATGGCTAAGGGTATCCGATTTTTTTCTGTTTAATGAACCAGTGTATTCCGCAATTTTGTACATTTCGGGGCGCCAGGTCTCAGAGGGTGAATCGCCCCCCACACGATAGTCGTATTCAATCTCTGTCATACTGTTGTCAATATCTTGTTGAACCTCCTCATCGGTTTTTGTTGGTGTCCGCACAACGTTAGTGATTCTGGCAAAAGCTGCGGCGTCTGGCGCATTTAGGCTAATCGCTCGTGCACCGTGTTTGAGAGTCGCCAGGAGTTCACTTTGAATGCCGAACGGCGTGTAAAGCGCATTCCCTCGACTCCAAACATCTCCAACATATTGGAAAAGTGCGAAACGCCCCTGTTTTAACTCGTTGTTCGTTTTTTCTCCAATGGCTACCTTACTATCGGTATTCCAACATACAACTACATGTGTTTTGCCTAAGATGCATGCCTGCTGTCTTGCAGTTAATAAAATGTCACGTAACTGATTGCGGCTTTTTGTTACACCCTCGCGACGCATAGCCCCAAAAAACGAGGTTGTTGCTAAAGTGATTAACATGGCTGCAATACCGATTACAACCAACAG
>ERZ808277.362-NODE-362-length-14730-cov-4.723816_pt1 | contig 14730 bp, 10 predicted proteins | sample MGYA00521240_ERZ808277 | MGnify/ENA primary metagenome ERZ808277 (study PRJEB31516, sample SAMN03275599) | gut metagenome | biome: mammalia-associated habitat; material: feces | host: Papio cynocephalus | place: Kenya | collected 2012-07-17 ... | reverse complement strand
GAAGAAACAGGCATCCGAAATCATAAAAATCAAGGAATAGCACGAAAAATATAGAAAATCATCTTGTACTACAACTTGTAGTATAGGATTCAGACGCTAATATTCAATGATATTTGCCCACGAAATAACAGTCGTGGGCTTTCTCTTTTTATAAGGCGCCAAAGAAAGGAACGACTCGCGACATAAAACAGAAAACAGATCTTTCTGTATCAACAGAATGCTGTTCTATGAACCGCATTGAGAGTCGTCCCCAGAAAACAACTCTCGGACAAGGTCATTGGCGAGGCTGCTGTCCTCAACTCTTATCATATTATCATCCTTGGAGATATAACCTAACATGTTTATATTTCCATACCATACGGTGGATTTATCAACTATTGATGCACACAAAGACACTGTCGGTATGATTTTAACTGCCGCGCCTCTTGCCCTTATATATTCAGTGGCTTCTGATTCGTATGCTGTGATGACAACAATATCAATTCCATTATGGGCATAGTCACAAAGTTTATTGAATAAAGCATTCTGCTCGACTTTATATAACCTTGGAGAAGATATTATTATTGAACTCCTTGCTCTTTTCAAATCAGACAAGAATGGATGACGGAATGTAAGACCATTGAATATATATTCGTCCGATACAACAGCATCCGTTTCTATGTCTTCGACGAACAGGCTTGACAGGCCTTTTGTTAACGTTTTATAGCCAATAGAAGCATAGCCTTTCAGGCGTTTCCGATACATGCTATCGCAAACAGGTTCATGAATATCAATGTAATCATAGATGCGAACATCCTTCTTGCCGGCATATTCACGATGCAGACGGCCGGCATATTGTGCGACAAGTCCCCTCCATGAAATAGGCAATGCGAGGAATAGTGTGTCAAGCCTCGGATAGTCAAAACCTTCTCCGACATATTTACCAGTCGCAATAATCACCAATGGCTCTTCAGGTGGAATATTCTGGAGCTGTTGCAACGATTCTTTCTTCTCTTTGTGCGACCCCGAGCCGGTCAGAATTATCGTATGTCTGACTTTTGAAGACAGTTTTTCCGCCAATATAACCACATGCGACTTTCTATTTGTCAATACAATAGGAGTCCGGCCATCACCAACTGCCCTTAGAACATCCTCAATAATAAGATTGTTGCGAATTTCGTCATCGGCAAGACTCTCATATAATGAAGATATATTACGCTTTTCGCAAGTGAGCGGACGATACGATGTAAACCTCGGAATCATATAGCGCTCAAAAGATTGTGCTGACATTTGGCTTTTAGCATCGGCCAAATAACGGATTGGACCGCATTGCATGAATATGATTGGTTGATGACCATCTTTGCGAATGGGTGTGGCTGTAAGGCCATATACGCATTGGGCGTTTACGCTCTTAAGCACATTTTCAAATGTGACAGACGAAACGTGATGGCATTCATCAACTATCACCATTCCATAATCTTGCACGAATTGTTTGGCTCCATCTTCGTCAAGGCAGGATTGAATAAGGGCTATGTCAATAATGCCATGCAATGTGTTACCTGTAGAATCCAAACAACCTATAGGTGAAAACGCTCTTTTTCGTCCGCGCCTTTTCGGCTGTTCAGGCTCTTTGCAGTCAATATCAAGAAATTCACTCAACCGTTGATGCCACTGGGCGAGCAAAGCTCTTGAGTGGACAAGGATTAGTGTGTTCACTTGCTTCCGGGCAATCATTGCAGCTGCCGTGACCGTCTTTCCGAAAGCAGTTGTAGCGTGAAGCACGCCATTGTTGTGAGCAAGCATTGCCTCAATGGCTTCCAACTGTTCTTTACGCTCTTCGCCTCTAAATGAAACGGATATCTGATTTCCGTGGTTTGTCTCATCAATGATATCAAACATCACATTATTCTCTGTAAGAAAATATTCAATGGCATCCCAACAGCCGCGAGGCATCGTCAAATAATCGTCTGTAATGCCACAGCATGAAATAATGCGAGGAACGGAATATGTGGAAAAACGCATGGCCTGTCTGCTGTAGAACTCCGGATTTCTGAATGATGCTATTCGCTTCAAGTGATTCAGTACCTTTGCTGAAACAGCCTTCAACGGAATATAAATCTTATCGGCCTTTGTTATTGTCAATTTCCCGTAAAAGTCATCTTTGCCGATATTCTGCGGAGTTGGAGTCACCCAAGGTTTGCTTTCGCTTGATGTAGTCAGTTCCCCCAGTTCTTCTTGAATATGCAGCGCCAGCAACCCGTCCACTTCCATCTCTTGCACTTTCCTCACGCCATGCAAGAATGACCATTGATCCTTGTACGCCAGAAAATTCTCATCCACAAAGACGCTGTTCAAGTTGCGTCTGGCCTTTCCCTGTAAAGGCAATGCGACAAGGTTCCCCAAACCTCCGTCCGGCAGATGGTCTTGATTGGGAAAGAAACGATCGTATGATTGGAGCGACATCCGCCCATCTCTGTTCATAGCTTCAGTCAATATTGCATTGCCCAATCTCCTTGCCTTGTAAGCAGGAATGGGAGAATCAAAGAATATCCACACGTGAGCGCCGTTTCCGGAACGTGAACGCTCTATGGCATACGGAACATTCCACTCCTTGCACACGCCCACAAATGCAAGCACATCGTCTTCATATCCATGAGTGCAACTCTTGTCATCAAAATCAGTGCAGATAAACACGCATTTATTGTCTGTCATAATGGGATATAGTCCCATCACATCGCAGCAGCTCTCATCTTTACCTTCCAAATGACGATAAACATCATTATAAGTGAGTGGCGCAAAACATCTATTTGGACAATCCGCGCACTTATATTTCTTCTTGTCACATATATTCTGTCGCCATTCATTTTTACAAACTGGTTGGTAACCGCTCTTTCCCGTTGCCTTGCTGAACCATCTGCGGGCGAATACATCTTCCCGTCCATTGAAATAGGATTGGAAGAGTTTTACCCTATCATCAAGTGATAAGTTTATTGTTGGAACAGACAAATTAGAATATAAGCAGTTTCTTACCGGTTCAGCCACTTTTTCCTTATCATAAGAGATGCCGTGAGAGCGGAGCAATGTTTTTAATGACTCATTCTCTTTTTGGAGTTCTTTATACCGAATAAGCAGCTGATTATAATCTTTGGGGATCTCATTCATCTGAACATTCTCACCATTATCTGTTCCTGAACCTCGTCTGAAGCACCTCCATTCTTGCCAAAAGGTCATCAAATGGAACTGATTCTCCATACATCATTGTCCCGCGCATTGCCTCGTAGTCCCTTTTCATTGAATTATGCTGCAAGACGATGCGTTTCTGGTCATCGCTCAGTTGCCAATAGTTATTCATACGCTTCCCTGATTATTGATGCCATCCAGTCGGGCATCAGTTTTATATCCTGTAAGATACTGTCTTTAGGTTCATTGGACAGTAATGACTTTATTCGCGTCCTGTCTTCTTCGGTAATATTATCCTGTCCGATTTCCTTTAATGCGGAATTTATCAGCAGCGCCAGTTGGTTTTGAAAGGCGAGGTTCTTGGGGGCAACGTGTTTGAACTGTATTCCCCTATTGCCGTTTATGACCACTTTTCTGGAAGAGCCGTCGGTCAGGTACACTACATTCATCGGGACCTGCGTGGACAGGCCGATACGGTTCATCGCATAGATGCCGGCGGGGACGATCCGAGCCCTGTCTCTTTTTGCTATCGCCTGAGCTATCTCCTCGTAAGTTGGATATAGTGTTCCAAGTCCAAGTTCCTTGTCAATCTTGGGATAGCAATAGATGCCCCTTGCTACCCGAACGATGGTTCCGTCGGACGTCATTCTTTCCAGTGCCTTGAGGACTGCTGACTTCTCCCCCACCTTTGAAAAATCGGACGGGAAAAATACCGTGCCCATTCCGCATTTTCTTATGGAGTTAATAATTGTATTTTCAATGCTTTGAGCCATTGTTGACTATAATATTTGTCGCAATAATACAACTTTTTTACGACAAGGCAAGGAATTCGAGCATTTGGGACACCACTCAGAGTGCATCACAGAGCTTCAGGTTATACTTAAAATGGAAGTTCATCAAGAGCGTCTTGACTTAATGGTCTGGGAAGTGCAATATCATATATATTTCTTTCTTCCGCATTGCCCAGAAAACGAACTTTAGAGAGCCGGGTATTGAGCCCGGAATCTAAGTCCGTCCGGAAGAGACGGCAACTCGCTGATAACAAGGACTCTTGCAAAGACATGTCTACTTCTCGCATCCGGTACAAAGCAAAACTCTTATCTGTTTGTTCGATATCGTCATATTTTGAGAACTTTGGCATTATATTTCAAAATAAAACTGAGATTTTCGGCGTTTCTTGTAAAATTAATTTGGGGACACCAGAAATTAATACTACATTTACCACGGAAATCAAAAACGATATGGGAGAAAGAATATTCAAGCGTAAGCTTTACGACACGATGCTTAAATGGAAAGCCGAGAGAAACGGCTCCACCGCCCTGCTCATCAAGGGCGCACGTCGTGTCGGAAAATCCACTCTTGCAGAAGAGTTCGCAAGACAGGAATATGAAAGCTACATCCTCATCGACTTCGTCGAGTGCAAGCCCGAAGTCAAGGACCTATTCAGCGACATATCAGATCTGAATAGGCTTTTCTTCCGTCTGCAATTTCTATATGATGTTCAGCTGAAAGAAAGAAAATCCGTCATCATCTTCGACGAAGTCCAGAACTGCCCGCTCGCAAGACAGGCCATCAAGAAGCTCGTGAAAGACGGCAGGTACGACTACATCGAGACAGGAAGCCTCCTGAGCATAAAGAAAAACACCAAAGGCATAAGGATTCCAAGCGAAGAGACAAGACTCACGCTCTACCCGATGGACTTCGAGGAGTTCTACTGGGCAAGGGGAAACGAAATCACGACACCTATGCTCCGGGAAGCGTGGAACGGCAAGACACCTTTAGGAGACGCCGTCAATCGTAAGATAATGGATGACCTAAGGCTATATATGCTCGTCGGAGGGATGCCGCAGGCCGTGGACACCTATCTCGAAACGAACAATCTGAGTATGGTCGATGCCGTGAAAAGAGAAATCATCGAACTCTATGCCGACGACTTCCGAAAGATTGACACCTCCGGCAAAGCCACCAGCCTGTTCTACGCGATTCCGGCGCAGCTCACCGGCAATGCCTCCAGATACCAAGTCAGCAGCGTCGTGGAAGACGGCAAGGTCGATCGGCTCAGCGAAACGCTTCAGGATATGGAAGACTCGATGGTCGTACTCATCTCCCGCCACGCCAACGACCCGTCCGTTGGGCTTTCACTGCACAGAGACATCGAGCAGTTCAAGATGTATGTGGCTGACACTGGACTGATGATAACTATGGCCTTCTGGGACAAGTCCGCGACCGAGAATGAAATATACCAGAAACTCCTCACGGACAAACTCCCCGTCAATCTCGGCTATGTCTATGAAAACCTTGTGGCCCAGATGCTCAAAGCAAGCGGCAACGAACTCTTCTACCACACCTGGCCCACCGAAAACCGCAAGCACAACTACGAAATAGATTTCCTCCTCACGCGCGGCACGAAATTATGCCCGATAGAAGTGAAGAGTTCCGGCTACAACACCCACAAGTCCCTTGATGCGTTTTGCGAGAAGTTCTCTTCAAGAATCGGGAACCGCTACCTGCTCTACACGAAAGACCTGCGGAAAGACGGGCAGACAACTTGTGTGCCGGTTTATATGACTGAGCTGATTTAAGACTGAGAAAGAATACATAAAGAAAAAACCCGGACTCATCACCAGCACTTATGTCTGGGAGAGGAGCTACCGGGACTGCGATGCAAATGTAATTATTTTGAGCAAAACATATTGCCTACTTGCGTTTAAAAGTGGCATTCAACAAACTCAAATATCATAGATAATCACTATATTTGTCAAAATTTGACAAATATTAAGAATTAGCAGATATGCTCTTAGGCGAAAAACTATACATACTTAGGAATAAAGCCAGAATGCCTCAGCGGCTCATTGCAGAAGCATTATCTATTGATATTCCTATGTACAGCAGAATGGAAAGAGGTGAACGCCCGATCAGAAAAGATCATATCAAGATTCTTGCAAATATCTTCAAAACAGACGAAACGGAATTATTGACATTATGGTTGGCAGATCAAGTCAAGGATGTGCTAAAAGATAATAATGAGTTGGTTAGAAATGTGTTAAATATCGCAAAAAACGATATTGGAGAAATGGGGAAGAAGAAAAAGATAAAAGTATTTGAAGCATTTGCCGGTTATGGTGGGGCATCATTTGGGCTGAAAAAAGCCGGCATAAATCATTCTATTGTTGGATATTCAGAAGTGGACAATGATGCAATAGAATTATATGAATACAATTTTCCAGGAATAAAAAACTATGGAGACATCACAAAAATAAAAGAGAAACGATTGCCAAAGTTCGATTTATTCACAGGAGGATTTCCATGCCAACCATTCTCCACGGTAGGGAAAAGGCAGGGTGAATTGGATACTAGAGGAACACTATTTGGGGACATCATAAGAATATGCGAATGCAAGCAACCTAAATACATTTTATTGGAAAATGTTAAAGGTTTATCTGTTGGCAAACAAAAACCCACATTCGAAAAAATCTTAAGCGAATTAAAACGCATAGGATATGATGTACGCTATGCCATCCTCAATTCTAAAAATTATGGAATTCCTCAAAATCGCGAACGACTATGGATTTTTGGATATTTAGGAGAACTACCAGATTCTTTTGAATTAGTACCACCACAGATTGTCCTTCAGTATCATTTGAAAGATTTCCTTGATAAAAATCCAAACGAAGATCTTTATAGGACACAGAAACAGATTGATCGTATAAAAGAATTACATCATATAGAAAAATTTGATGTTCAAGAGCCTCTTTGTTATGACTACTATAATAGAAAGTTAAGGACAGATGCTATCTGTATGACAGTGACTCCTCCCGAGCACAATGTTATTAGGATTGTCGAACCAATTAAGAATGGTGAAGAGCGGGTGCGCAAACTCTCTCTTGAAGAACATTTCAGATTGATGGGATTCACCATGACAGATGATTACAAAGAAATAAAGTTTCCACAAACTCAAGACTATACTAAACTAGGAAGGCGAGCAGGAAACGGATGGGACGTTAATCTTGTAAGTATTTTAATGAAACACATATTTAGCCAGATATGACAATAGACATTACATCTTTTTTCTTCAACTCTAGCATTGAGGGAGCGACAGCCACCGCCGCCTGGGGAACATCGATTGGACAAAACCAATCAAAAGCATGTAGAATCGAGGATGAAAAACCCGGTGTAGTGGATTTACTGACAGGTATGCTCTACAGGAGTGTATCAGATTTATCTAGGATAGATATTTCTGCAGGTTCCAGCAAAAGAGAAGTTCTCTTGTGCGCACTCTTTGATAAAGTATTTGTAAATGAAAAACTTATAGATGGAATTTCGTTTACGATTCTTCTTGTTAGGGAAAACACAGAAAGCCATGCTGGAAGATTACTGATTTCCTATCCTCCATACGCACGAGTTGATGGAAAAGCGACCAATTCTGATGCCATAAAAGCTATGGCAGAACAATTAGGATGCACAGAAAAAGGATGCTGGTTTGTTCATGACATATCTGTAAAGAATCAAGATGAACTGCATTTTTCCGCAGTCGTAGTCGATCCGTCTAAGCCTAAAATATACCACGGAAAATCGAAAGACAGAAGCAAAGAGTGGGCAAGGCTTGTAGATGATAAAAATGAGGCATCATTAGAAGATCTTGCACGAATCTTAAACGACATGTATATCCACGCAGTACCCTTAAAACAAATTGCGATGGTTTATGCTTTTGTATTTACTTATGGCAATTATTTGGTATACAATTATAAGCCAGCTGAGGTGTTAAAGGCATCTGGTATTAAATCAACTATATTACCTGACCTTGAGAAAGCATATGAAATATATCGAAAAGTCGCGAAAGGAGGCATATCTCTATATAACACAGGTCGATTAAGTCTTTTAGAGGTTGCATCCCCTGCCGCACAGACAATCTACTATGGCTGCCCGGGAACGGGAAAGTCGTTCACCGTGAGGAAGATTGCCGAGGGTGAGAATGATGAGAAGATAATCTGGTACGAGAAGACCACGGAGACAGACAAATCCTGCAAGAAGATAGATTGGATGCCATCCGATGAGGAAAAGAAAAACCTCACTAACAATATCTTCCGCACCACCTTCCATCCGGACTACGACTATGCCACATTCGTAGGCTGCTACAAGCCAGTGAAAGAAGCCGGAGAACTGGACTACACATTCGTCCCGCAAGTCTTTACGAATGCCTACGTCTGCGCCCTCCGACATCCGGAAGACCCGGTCTATCTCATCATCGAGGAAATCAACCGAGGAAACTGCGCCCAGATCTTCGGCGACCTCTTCCAGCTTCTCGACCGCACTGACGGAGTCTCCGACTATGCCATCAGACCAGACACCGAGCTCGCCAAATACCTTGCGTCCGAAAATGTTCCATCAGAAAGCCTGCGCCTTCCGGCCAACCTTCACATCTATGCCACGATGAACACTTCCGACCAGAGCCTCTTCCCGATGGACTCCGCCTTCAAGCGACGCTGGGCAATGGAGTATATGCCCATTGACTACTCCTGCGAAAAGGCATCGAAGTTCACCATAGAAGTCGCTGGCAAGAAATACTCGTGGACAAAATTCCTCCGGATGGTCAACGGTATGATAGTAAATGCAACAGACAGCGAAGACAAGCAAATGGGAGAGTTCTTCATCAAATCAAGCATCACCGAGAAAGAATTCATCAACAAAGTGATGTTCTACCTCTGGAACGATGTCAGCAAAGACCTCTACAACCCTCACAGAGTTCAGGCTCCGTATTTCTTGAGGGTAAAGAACCGACTTGAGACAGAACAGAACGACTACTTCACTTTTGCAGAGTTATTTGAGGAAAGGAACAAAGGCTCTCGACTTCTCATCGAATTCTTTGCATACCTTGAAAGCAAATACAAGGAGAATCATCCGGACTTCAGTTTCGCGCCTGCGGAACCTGAAGTGGACAATGCTTCTCCAACAGAAGCAGAGCTGGGAAACGAGTAACATCGAAATTAACCTATGCGCATCTACTTCGAAGATTATTACTACGATAGTGACCAGATAAAACCTTATCTGGACAACTCCTTATCTCTTTTGGAGGAAGACATCGTAAACCACAGATGCAGAACCGACCGCATAGGCTACATATTTGTCTCGACAAAGGACTGGTCAGGCCCGGTCTTTATCCTTCCTAAATCCTTCCTCATAGAAGAAGGAAACAGATGGAATGTCCTTGGGATGCAAGGCGTATATCCAGAGGATGTCATCAGAGTTGATGATCCAGACAATCCCCTTGAAATATCCGGCAACGGTTCATTTCTCCCGGAACTCGGCTTGTGGCTATACAGGGCTCTGAACCGCTTCCGTAATGAACACATCGGCACATCCATTTGTGAAGATGCGAAACTCGAAGACAAACTCCCAGAAAACAACGCCAGAGACAAAGACTTTCTCAGCATAGCTTTGGATCTCATAGACTTCCTCAAAGAACACCGCAGCCTATTCACCCAAATCAGTCTGATTAATCATAGCGGAAACGACAAGATTGATTGGGGCAAGACCATAAAAGGCAATCCGTTCTTCCAAGACGGATTGCCGTTGTACTTCGACCCTGCAATCAAAGAGAAGACCATCAACATCGATGACACATTGATAGTCCTCTATTATTCTGTTCTCAAATACCTGCGAGACAAATACCGTTTCCCCATAGACCTCGGAGACGTTCCTTATGAGCTCCTGCCAGTCTCTGAAATTCAAAGACTGATAGACACCGGAATAGGAAGCAAAGAGATGCGTCGCATCCGTCATCATTACTTCCGTGATGACCTTAAACATCTTTGGGGATTGTTGGATTCATTCTTCACCTACAACATTTCAGACAAAGATAACGACAAAGACGTAGAACACCTGCTCGTAAGAAAATTCAACATCGTCTTCGAGGAAATGATTGATGCCATCATAAGTGACCGTCGCGGAGTGGAAAAACTGAAGGCTCAAGACGATGGCCATCTGATTGACCACATCTTCCGTTTCACCTCACTTATTGGAAAGGACTCAGACATCTACTATATCGGAGATAGCAAGTACTACCGTGACGACGAACATCCGGAAGGAGTGGCACTCTACAAACAGTTCACTTATGCGAAGAATGCCATTCAGTACCACATCGACAAATTGCTCCTCGCAAATCGTCGCAATCCGTCAATCCCGGCGAAGAAAGGAGACCTCCGTTATAGGGACTCACTTACAGAAGGCTACAACATAAGCCCTAATTTCTTCATCCGCAGCCGTGTCACCAAAGAAGACATAGACTTCAGCTCTCCATCATTCCGGCAGACATTCTGGGACAAGAGCAGGGGGTTGGAGCACCCGGAACCGAACAAGCATTTAGAAGACCGCCTCTTCGACCGCGACACCCTCCTGCTTCGCGAGTTCAGCATCAACTTCCTCTTCGTGATCGCCGCTTATGCCGGCTACGAAGACACTTGCTGGTCAATGGACATTCACAGAACAATCCGAGACACCTTCATTGAAGGCATCGACCGTGAATATGACTTCTACATACTCACTCCGTCAAATGGAAACACCATTCTTCTGGACTTCCTATATCGGCCAGAACTCGCAGGCAAGACCTACACCCTCAACGAATCCGACGGTCACCTGATAGTTGCATTTGAAAAGTCAGATATTGGCGAACGCAACAAGCAAAAGTTCCTCACCCAGCACTATCACAATGCAGAAACCGGTGAAGAATTCACTTACACCCTCACAAAAACATCATTAAAGCAATTAAGCGAATAATCCGCTAAAAACGTTATATTTGCATAACCCGATGAAAATCAGAGACAACGACGAGACAATATGAACGAAATCCAGAACATATACGATAAGGACTTTCTGGCAGAAATCCGGCACATAGTTGACCTTGCCCGTCAGAAGACATATTCAGCCATAAATTCCGCAATGGTCGAAGCATATTGGCAGATAGGCAAGCGCATCGTTGAGCAGGAACAGCAGGGGAAAGACCGTGCAGACTATGGAACACGACTGATAAAATCACTGTCTGCAGACCTTACTAAAGAATATGGTAAAGGATTCTCATCCAAGTCTTTATATTTTTATCGTCAGTTCTATCTTGCATTTCCGGAGATATTCTCTACACCGTGGAGAATTTTGACGTGGTCGCATTACAAGCGGCTTCTCAGCGTCACAAAACCGGAAGCCCGTGCCTGGTATCTGAAAGAAGCCTCCGAGCAGATGTGGAGCTACCGCACCCTTGATCGCAACATAGCATCACAATACTACGAGAGTCTGCTTCTCTCGCAACATAAGGAAGTTGTCGTGTCGGAAATGAAGGCATTGACAGCTCCGTTTGAACACGACAAGATGGAGTTCATCAAGAATCCCACCGTTGCGGAATTCATTGGCCTCAGCCCGAACAGGGACTTCACCGAATCCGAACTTGAAGGAGCCATCATTGACAACCTCCAGAGTTTCCTGCTGGAACTAGGCAAAGGGTTTTCGTTCGTGGCGAGACAGAAACTCGTCCGCACAGAAAAGAAAGACTACTTCATAGACCTCGTCTTTTACAACTACATCCTCAAATCATTCGTGCTCATAGACCTCAAGACCACAACTATAACCCATCAGGATGTCGGCCAGATGGATATGTACGTCAGGATGTACGATGAAAAAGTGAGAGGAAAGGACGACAATCCGACAATCGGCATAGTCCTCTGTTCCGAGACGGACAACGACATCGCCCGCTATTCTGTTCTCCACGACAATGACCGACTCTTCGCTTCGAAATATATGCTCTATATGCCTACGGAAGAGGAACTCCGCACGGAAATCGAGCGACAGAAAGAATTCTTCCGCCTCCAGCACGGAGAGAAATAACTAAATAGAAAAATCTAATCACGACAAAAAACTAATAACATATGAACATCAAGGAATTTGCTCAAGAACTACTTGAGACCACAAAAAACTCAGCAGAGCTGAACGGCGTAGATTTTGACGAAGAACTCGCCACGACTATCATCGAGTACATTGCAGACACCGGAGAAGTCAACGCCCCTGAAATCTGCACATTCAAGAAAACACGTGCAAGAATCACCGCCTACGACTATAACGACGAAGCGGAATCTCTCGACCTCTTCTACTTTGAACGTGCTGACACCCTCGTCGGTAAGATAAACAACGGTAGAGTACAACAAGGCTTCAACTACCTGATGCGCTTTTACAATGAAGCGATGGCCGGAGTACTTCTAAAAGAAGGTGATGCTGAGGAAAATGGGGAAATCGCCCAAATAGTCGAACTCATACAAAGCACAAAAGGCAAAATCAGCCAGCTTCGCATCTATCTGCTCACAGACGGACTCACCGACCCGGCAGCCATCCCGGCCGCAATAGAAAGCGATGACGATAACTTCGTAATCGAATACAATGTCTGGGATATGCAGCGCATCTACCAGCAGCACAACATCCGTGCTGGCAAGGAAAAGGTTGAGATTGACTTCCCTACCACATACAACACAGAACTTCAATGCCTGAAGATGAGTGATCAGAACCCGTTTGTCGATGCCTACCTTGCCATCATACCAGGAAAGACACTTGCGAAGATTTACAAACAATATCAACAAGTACTTCTTGAGAAGAACGTTAGAACATTCCTGCAGTTCAAAGGGAAAGTGAACAAAGAAATCAGACGCACACTTCGGGAACAACCGGATATGTTCTTCTCCTACAACAATGGGATTTCAACGACCGCAAGCGACATAGAGCTAAAGGAAGTCGATGGAGTACTCTATATCACACGCCTCTTTGACTGGCAGATTGTAAATGGAGGACAGACCACTGCCGCCATTGCAGCCTCCATTTCAGACAGAGAAGTAGATTTGAGCAAAGTCTATGTACCGATGAAAATCAGTGTCATCCGAGACAAAGACCACTCAAACGAAATCGTGAAAGCCATCTCGACATCAGCAAATAGCCAGACCGCAATCAAGAACTCCGACTTCTCGGCAAATGAACCGTTCCTTGTCGACCTTGAAAACTTCAGCCGTTCGGAATGGGTTCCTAACGGAAAGAGCAAGCCTATATGCAAATGGTATTTCGAGCGCACACGTGGCCAATACTTCGACCAACTTGCCCAACTCAGCGGCTTCAATGAAAAGAGTTTCAGAACAGAATATCCTAAGAATCAGCGCATCACAAAAACAGATGTCGCAAAATACGAAACCGGTTGGAGGCAGCGCCCGTATGATGTGTGCCGTGGAGCCGAACAGAACTACAAACTATACGTAGCCGAAATAAAGCGGGACAAGCCTCTCGTAACACCGGTGTATTACAAGAGAATCATCGCGGAAGGCATATTGTTCAACACCATTGATTCAATAGTTCGTTCCAAGAGTCTCGGAGGCTACAAGGCAAATATGAACGCCTATATTATGGCATCCATCTCAGTCCTTTCCGACGAGAATCTTGATATGACCTATATCTGGGAGAATCAGAAAGTACAACAAGCAGTTGTCGATAAAATTGAAGAACTTATCCCGATTGTCTGGACACATCTGACAGAAGCCTCATCCGGAAGCCAGATGCAGAATGTCGGAGAATGGTCTAAAAGAGTAGATTGCTGGAACAGACTGAAACTCAAACTCGGAGATATCGAAAAATTCGATGAGAATCTTCTTCAGAAAGAGACAAATGAAGACGGTTCATATCTCAACGAAACACAACAAAGCAGAATCAAAGAAGCCGAGTCATATACTCCGCAGTTCTGGTTTGCCCTCGCGAATTGGGCTAAAGTAAACAATATGCTGACACCTATCGACCGCAAAGCCGCATTCAATTTCGGATCAATGCGCTCCAGAGGCAGGTCCTTTGTTTCTCTCAAGCAAGCGATGTACGCGCTCAGAATCGCAAACACAGCAAAGGAAAACGGTTTTACTGAATAATGATTAATGCCTATGTACTACGAAGATGAAGACAAATCAGGTAAACGCCCACGCTCTCAAAAGAAAATTCTGAGAGTGTCTTTTTCTGACGGAACTAGATATTGTTATAAAAGCGCCACCCTTACCTTTATCGAAGCTTTAAGGAAATTAGACGCAGATAAAGTAGCTGCCTTGAATATGGAATGGAGACATAATAGCCTCTGTTCAAAAGAACAGATTCCTGGTTATGAACAATATATGAAGCCACTTGACAATGGATGGTTTGTAAACACACAAAGTGACACATCAGAAAAATACCTTCTCTTAAAATCAATTGTCACAAAACTTGGAGTTGATAGTATCATTGAGATTGGAGAAGATTTCGAGACCTCAAAAGCAAAGAAATTTGTCAAAGAAAGGCAGAAAATAGGTGGATTGCTAATACAATTTGCCGATGGTGAATTCGTGGGAGGCAACAGTCCGAAAGATTCATACATCCAAGCCATCACGAAAATAGGTATTGATACCGTATGCTATAAAGGTTTTGAAGACCACGGACAAGAACTTGTAACACGCTACAACAAATACAAAGGCCAAGTTCAGTCCGTAAGCCACCGGTGACGCCCGTCATTGAATCCTGAAGCTTCAGGGGTACCTTCGC
>ERZ808277.359-NODE-359-length-14759-cov-2.652067_pt1 | contig 14759 bp, 21 predicted proteins | sample MGYA00521240_ERZ808277 | MGnify/ENA primary metagenome ERZ808277 (study PRJEB31516, sample SAMN03275599) | gut metagenome | biome: mammalia-associated habitat; material: feces | host: Papio cynocephalus | place: Kenya | collected 2012-07-17 ... | reverse complement strand
TACCTCTGTGCGTTACTTCCACCATATCACCGACATGAATTTCATTATCATCCTCTGTCTTCTCATCCGGCTTGTAGTTTTCAAGGACAACGTACTCGTCATGATAAGCACATCCGTTTAAAATGTTATTTTCCCCCATCATAATAACTGCTTTATCAGTAGCCATGATAACCATACCAATGTCTCCATTTTTGCATAAACCAGTTATAGATTTTCCGTTCACTATTTTTACGTATTCCCCGATTTTTGCTTTTCTCTTCACTTCACGGACACCGGAATCAGACTTCTTTTCTTCCCCAATCAGCCGATTAAAAGCCAACTTTGCACCAGTGCAAAAATCAAATTCATCTGCCGGATTGCATTTTGCTTCTGCTTTCTCACCAGTAGACTTGTCCAGTGCAATCACTTTACGTTCCTTGCGGTAGATTACGATGGTTTCATCATTTTTTTTACTAATCAATTCCAGCTTTGCATCAGTATTTACTCTCCATACTTGTCCGTTATCTTCTCTCTTGATATTGATGCCTTTTTCATAAATACAAAGTCCATTATGACTTTCTTCATTGGTAATGTACCCAATCTTTCCGATTGCACCCATACATCCGTTTCCGGTTTTTAGAACCTTTACCTTATCTCCAACCTTAAATTTGCATTTTCCCATATTATTCTTCCTCACTTTCCATTTTGTTTATAATTCCACCATATTGCCCATGATGTACCAAAACCGTCACATCAGCCTTGTAAATTTCCTTGATACTTCTGGGCATCACATGGAATGTCACATCTGTATCAGAAATCTTACCTTTGAACTTCAATGCTCCACGGTCTGAAAGTCCCATGTACACACCAACACAGCACTTATCCTCAAAATTAAATACCACGGTGTCACCGGCATTGATTGTTTCTCCACTCGTTGTCAGAACGGAAATTACTGTTTCTTTCTTAATCTGCATTTTCTACCTCCACAAGTTCTCCATTTTCCAACCGATACCATGTATCCGGCTTCACTTTTTCACCGTCTATACGGAACATCTTTGCACCAACAAATTCCCATGCTTCCTGTTTTGATCTGTCGTATCTGTCATCCTCTTCGCTGCCGATGTACTTCCACTCAGCGAGAACAATGTGGGAGCCAAGAACACCAATTGCTTTCCCTTTATATCCCCAAGCAACAGCAATACTTTCAGGGTCAGTAGCGGAAGATGCACCTTTGTAACCAGTAGCGGAAGATGCACCACAGTTACCAGTAGCGGAAGATGCACCGTAGTCACCAGTAGCGGAAGATGCACCGTAGTCTTCATCACTTCCAGCTTCTTTTTTGACTCTACTCATGGTGAAATCAATGGCTGCTTTTACGAGTCCAGCAACATCCAGTCTCATACCGACCTTAATCTTGGTAGATGCAACCTTGGAATCATCCTCACCTCTGTCAAACTCACCGCTCTGCTCCACCTCATGGTATACAGATTCGTTTGGAGAATAATAACCAAGACAATCCAGAGGATACTCGCAAGCGTGGAATCCCCTGTTACAAGCATCTGCTGTCTCTTCTTCGTACTCCTTGCCCTCTTCGTACTGAAAGCCACTGCAAGTCATGTCTTTGTTGAATCCTTTGTAACTCTTAATTACTTTTTCCATTCTGCGTTTCCTCCACTTTTAATGTCGCATCATCACTTCTGCGGAACATAATCAACTGACTGTCAACATCAGGAATCTTCCAAGGGTCAAGACTCTCGGTATCGTCTACCATAATAGGCAGTTCCACACCGCACCGCTTCTGAAACGCATTGCAAATGTCAATCTCGGTCAGAATCCTTGCTCCGTGGTTCATGTTCCGGCTGTAAGGCTCTCCACGGTATGTAAAGTCACAGCATTCTTCCGTGTCACCATTCACAAGCGGTCTAAACATACGCACGGTACAGAAAGAAAGATACTTATTCACATCAGCTTCCAACAGTTCATTCTTTTTCCGACTAAACCGCTTCAAAAGGTCAAGCTGTGCCTGCACATCCGTAATCTTCTGCGCAATGTTCCTGCGCTCCTGCTCCAGTTCTGTAATACGCTTATCCACGCTCTCGTTGATGCTTACACTTGCCAAAGACTTATCAATCACAGAAATTTCATTGCGGATCTGCTCTTCGTTACCTTTTAACTGGATTCTGTGAAACTTCATGTCCGAATACTGATTCATAGCAGCTTCTTTCTCTGCAATCTGTGACTGAATAGCCTTATATTCTTCAGTTCCGGAAATATCCACGCTTGTCTGAATGGAATTTAAGGCATTGTCAGCAATGGATGCTTCTTTTTCCAACCTCTCTGCTTCATCCTCGGTCTTTTTCAGTTCCTCACGCTTATATTCCAGTTCTACCTGATCCGCTTTGATATGTTCTGCGCAGTAAGTTCCCTCTTTTGTAATCAGTTCCAGTTCATGTGCCTTATGTGCTTCAAAATCTGCTCTTAACTGCTCTTTCTTCTCTTCCGGATATTCTTGTCCGCAGTATGAACAAATTAGAGAATTTTCATCGAATTTAAGGCTATTATTCAAATCCCAACTCTTCTTCAAATCCTGTCTCTTCTGCTCATATTGTGCAATATGCTTTTCCAGTGCCGTGATCTCTTCACGGATAGTATCTGCCTTCAGCACTTCTTTCTGATGCTCATTCTGTACCAGGTTCAGTGCCATGCGCTTCTCTCTGCGTTCCGCATCCAGTTTTTCATTGGCTTTCTGCTGCAATGTACTTAACTGACCTTTCAGTTCAATAATTCCATCAGATAACTTATCGTAGGACTTCATGCTGTTCTGCGTATCTGTCTGCTGTTTAATGTTCTCTGACAGCTTATCCTGCAACGCTTTCTTTTTCAGTTCCAAGTCCGCAAGGTCAATATCAACTCTCTGACGGCTCACCTCATCAATTCGGCTCGGGATTTCATCCAACAGATCCTGTAGTCCCTTAACTCCATTTCTTCCTCTTGTTCCGTACAACTGCGTATTACAACGCTTTTTAAGTTCATCCACCGTGCCATCCTGCAGAACAGTCCTTAATGCTTCAAACTCCGGAAACTGGTTGCAAATGTCATCATTATTGTGCTGTCCAAACATATCAGCAAGAATGGATCTCTGATCCGTGCCACCTTTAAGCAGAAGTGTCATGGCATTGATGCAAAACGAAAACTTATCTTTTCCGCATATGTTCTCTTCCAAAAACGATTCAAAGTCTGCTGCTTTTTTGGGAATATCGTTCACATAATAATCTGTGACATTCCCAGTGAACTCTCCTTTCTTATTGAAGTTCTGACGGCATACTTTTTTCAGAACCTTGTCTGTACCGTCAATCTCCACGGTAACTTCTGCGGTAATATCTCCGTCAATGTCGTTGCCGTCCTTATCATGAGGTCTGATCCCGGTAATTTCTCTGCCGTTCTCGTCACGGCATCCAAAAATATACTGAATTGCTCTCTTGATTGTGGACTTTCCGGCTTCATTCGCACCGGATACCTCGGTCCGGTCGTACAAGTCTACGTCCACCACGTTAGAACCATAGAATTTACAGAAATTCTGCAAAAAGATGTGTTTAATCCTCATTCTTTCTATCCTCCCAAAGATATAAATACAGTGAATTTACAAACATATAGATTGATACACGTTCCTCTGTCTTCATTACTTCCTTATATAAAGGTTTTGACGTATCAGCACTGTCAATCACCCACTTTATAGCCTGATAAACGTGTCTGTCACTCTTGCCGTGTTCCTCGCCTATATCACGGTAAATCACATATAACCGCTTGTGCCGGTTCTCTTTCATCATCATTTCAGCTTCGATGATGTACTGGAATCCCGGAAGATACTGTTTCAACCCCAGTTCTACCAAGATGTCTCTGATTTTCCTTTCCATTCCTCATTCCTCCGGCTTTCAATCCTCTGCTACATGAATCATGTCGTCTTCACCGATATACAAGATTCCTGCATCTAACAGTCTTGCAATCAGAATCTCATTCGCACGGACGATGGGGATAATCTGTTGTTTCTGCATGAAAATACTCCTTTCCTAACCATTTTTTCTTCCCAGTGTTGCGGTTTACAATTCTGTAATAGAATGCAGTCTCCCGGTCAATTTCCCACTCTTTCGGATTGTAGAAAATATTTCCGATGTACCCTTTGACGGTAAACCGCTTTTTGGCACTCATAACCAACCCTCCGTCATTTTCCATTCATCCTTTCCAGTTCTGCGCTCCTGGTTAATATCCAGTCTGCGTAGTCACTTAATTCTGTCTTTGTAGCTGTGTTCTTCTCACCGTGATAAACCATAAGGACAGTTCCAACATCACAGTACTTTTCAAACAGTTCCGACAAGTAGTCGGCTCCCACATGGATATTGCCGTCTACAGAGTAAATGTCAGTTACTCCCAACCGCTCCATCCGGTCTTTATGCCACCTATCAGAAATCTGCATCAGTCCCTTGCAACCGCCGCTCTCCACATCCGGTCTGCCGGAAGATTCTTTCTCGATCATTGCCATGAGCAGTTCCGGGCAGATGCCGTATTCCTCACCGTACTTTACACACGATTCCTGTGCTTCCTCGGAGATAAAACTGCCGTATGGCTGTGCCGTGGATGTAAAAGTAATAAAGAGTGCCATTATAATATGAAGAAACAGCTTTATTGTCGTTCTCATGTCACTGTTTACCTTTCTGTTAAAATTCTTCCATCTTGGAAAACATACAGACTTTTTACTTTGAAAAATTCTGATTCTTCTAATTCCAAATCATTACAGTATACATAGTGTGCACCAGTCTTTTCATCGTTTTCTCCAAAAACATCATCTGTGTAATACAAAACCATTGAAGAAAACTCTTTCAGATCATTTTCTGTCACCGGTCTAAGAAGCAAAACTGCTTCTTTCTCTTCATTTGCATGATCAATGGTTGTCATGTGTTTTCCGTCCAAACAATCATCTCTAAAGTAAACAGCAATATTCCTATCGTTGCTTTCAAACCAAATAACAACTTCCGAATCGTCATCGTTGGAATTCACATCCGAAACAGTAAGCCCTACCAGATCTCTTAAATCACTACCATGAAGTACTTTGTTGCCATATTTAAGTCCTCTATCGTAATTCGCTTTTCTTACATTTTTATTGATTCCGCTATTCACTTAAATATCTCCTTTCATCTAAACACTTCTCTGTGCTTCTATTTTTCTTCTGATTGCATCAACACCTTTTTGATATACAAGCGTTTTTATAGATATGTGCTCTTCTCCGTTCTTTGTGTATTTCTGCTCTATTACACGAAACCATCCGCAATCAATGTATTTCTGGTAAGGTACATTCCATCTATCCAGAATTGCATTATCACGAAGAAATTCAAATAAGTTGTTGCGCCCGTATCCCTTAATTCCAAGTACCTTTGAAACCTCATTCATGGAAATTGCAGTTTTGCTGTCTGCTACTGCATCAAAGAAATCTGCCTTTGGTCGCATCTCTTCGATTTGCTTATCTTTCTGTAAAATAATGTTCTGTGCTACGATAAGTGCGTTCGCTACAATCTGCTCCGGTGTAAGATTCTCTTGGTTTGCTATGTATCCACCATTCTTGCGAATAGACGGTAAAACCTCTGATGTTACCCAGTGTTTAAACCTCTTTGCCGATTCAAGTTTGCTTCCGATAATTGCAGAATATAAACCGCTTTCATTTATTAAAGAAGATTTCATATTCATACCATCCAAAATGGATGATTTGGAATCTTCCTCATCTATGCGTTTCATCATATTACTTGTCTGCGCATATCCAAGTTTGTCGGCAACGTCTTTTGCTACAAACCAAGGCTCACCATCAATATTTTTTATTCTGATTGTTCCGAACTCTTCATTATTAAAAATTTGTAATTCCTCCATGCTTCTCCTTTCTTATTTTGAAATCAATGCATTTATCTTTACATTCAGATAATCAGCTACTTTTTGAACCTTGTCCCAGGAAGGAGAAATATCATTCCATTTACACATACTTCCCTGTGAAAAGCCGCAATCTTCTTCTATTTTGCGTATGGATATTCCTTTCTCTTTGGCAATAGCTTTTATTTTGTTGTATAACAACCCTATTCCTCCTTTCAATTTTCTAAGGCTCTGAATATTTCGCTAAAAGTTATTGACTATCCTCTGAAAATATTCTATAATGTTCGTTGCGAGTGAAAATTACAAAGTATTTTCTTAATGGCATTTATAATGTCCTTATTTTGTTGCGATATTTTCAGAACCTTTAGTTACATTATAAGCGATATTTTCAGAATGTCAATACTTTGTTTTGCGATTTTTTCAGAACTTATTGAGGTGAAAATATGCTTAAAGAAAATGTTCAGGAATTATGTAAAGAAAAAGGAGTATCCGCAAACGTTGCAGAACAAGAATTAGGATTTGCTTCTGGATACATTGCCAAATTGAACACATCAAATCCAAATCTTTCAAAGCTTACGGCAATGGCAAAATATTTTAATGTGTCTTTGGATTATTTGGTTTATGGAGAGAGTAAATTTGATTATGAAAATTTCTCTGCATTGAGAAAAATAAGAAATGATTGTGATTTGATGGACTCGTTAGAATTGTATTTTTCTATGTCTACAGATAACAAAAAAAGAGTGCTTAATTATATTAACCTTGTCGGAGAGGGAAGAATATAATGAGTATTGTATATTGGTTTGACATAAATAGAATTATGCATATAATAAATGAAAATTGTTCAAACGGATCTTATGTAAACTATACTCATATTCTTGGAAAGTTATTTGAAAAATACCCTAAAATCAAAAGGTATCACTCAAAAAGTTTTATTGCAAAATCATTAGAAATAATATGTGCTAATAATTATATAACAACATCCAAATCAACTTTAGAAGACTTCCCAAATATTAAAATTACGGATGCAGGAAAATTTTATTTTATTTCTTATAAAAACAAAATAAAAAGTTGGATTTTTACAAACATTATTGCAATACTTGCTTTAATGGTTTCAATTATTTCATTATTTTTCTAATAAGTTCTGCGGCGGCAGAAAGAGAATTAAGGGAATTGCAAAGTGTATCCAGTTCTTTTCTCTTTTTCTCTTTTTCTCTGCTGTCGCTCTCCGATTCATATTCCTTTGTTTTGAAAAATATAATGGAATATATTTCACAGATAGAATCTTGAAGTATGATAGGTCTGTCTCCGGTGATGCAAATATCTTTGTCTATTTTTATTATTCGCACGGCTTAACATCCTCCCATACATCTTTTACAAAAATGTAGATACATTTTAAAACTCTGTTTATCTGAATTTTGTTTAGTATCCTTGCAATTTCCTCTCTGTAAAATTCGTTGCTTTCGTTCATTGTAACCACGCCCCTCTCCCCTTATATCACCGCAAAATCTAAAGTAGCGAATGAGTACATTATAGAACATACGTTCTTAACAATCAATATATTTGACGGAAATTTTTCAAAGTTGTAAAATATTACCAATGAGGACGGTGAAAACGCCAATAAACACCGCCCTCGCCAGAACTTGAAGTCCCTTGTTTCAAGGGATGTTACAAGCATATCATGTAAAAGGGGGATAAAAAACATGATGGAAAAGGACAGAATCAAAGAAATATCGACACATTTATCAGTCAACCGTGCAAATTATATGTTAAGTTTTCGTAACAACCTACGGGAATTTCTCAATGAGCCGGACATGACACTCTACAAACTGTCAGAAGAAGCTAATTTGCCTTATTCTACGCTCAATTCACTGCTGTACGGTAATTCCAACGATACAAAATTATCGACCGCTGTTGCGCTTGCTAGAGCCTTTGGAATCAGTGTGGATGAACTAGTAGGTTGCGGAACTATGGAAGATAAGATGTTGGAATCTGTCAAGATATGCCGCAGTCTGCCGGAACACTCTCTGTACCTTATTCGGTACTTTATCAGACATCAAAACAAAATTTATTCAGATATTGGAAAAACTCATAAATACATTTCTGTATTCAAACCTCAGATAGTTAACGGAATTATTGCAACCACAAACGCTGTGGAATATATGTATATTGGTGATCTTCCGGAAGATATTATATCCAAGGCTTATGCCGGTGTGACGTTGCCATCAGATTACTATATGCCATTCTATCTTCCAGGGGAAACAATTCTTCTTGCCGCAGACCGGGAGCCACAAGGTGGAGAACGATGCATAGTCACCAGTAACGGTGGAATTTATATTGTCGTGAAATCTCATGTGATTGAAAATGGAATTATGAAATGGAGATACGTTCCGCTTATGTCTCCGAACAGCATATTGCCGGAGAATATTATTGATGACATTATCGGATATGTGGTTGGGTTCGTCAACAATGACGGTGACTGGGGAATCAGATAGGAAGATTAAGAGCATGGCTTTTACACCATGCTCTTTTTTGTCTTAATATAGTGATGTATCTGTATAGCTGTAATCTTCTGTTTCTGATGCAGAATTTTCTTCCGTCTCCGTCTCAATCCCCATCAACTCGTTGTACTGCTCTTCTGTGATTCGCCCGACCGCAAAGAAGACATCAATCTTGCCTTTGATGTCTTCGGTCAGTCCAGTCTTGTCCTTCAGTTTCTGCAAAGTTTTAAAAAGCATAGTCTCATACCTCCAATTCTGTGAGAGCCACGGCATACTCGCTGTTGACGTATGCCTGTGCCATCTGCAAGTCCATGTCGTAGATGTAATCCCGTGTGTCACCTATCTGCTGTTTGACGTAATTCCATCCCTGTGCCAAGGATACCGGGTAATTAAAAATCGCATAACCGTCAAGTTGATTTGACGTGATAAACAGATTTGTCTGCGGGTAGTAGGTCTGCAAGGCTTTCAGCTTTTCCACCAGTTCGTCCGGGAGGGATTCCTCGGTGGGGGTGGCAAGCTGATATAGTAGATTTAGTGTTATAGATGCTTTGTCAGAAGAATCATAAACTCTAACAGTGTTTTTATTATAAATATACGTTACGCAAGGGACTTTAGATAACCATGCTTTATCCACATCTTTTTCATACGTATATTCTTTTGCAAAAAAACTAGAATTTACTTTTCGATTAGTTATAGCATTTTCAAACCATGCTAAACCACTGCCGAATGATGTGCCGTTTTTTTTAACATTCAGAGAGATTTTTGCACACATCCTCACAATCTTCCCCCGCTCCACGTCCACGTAGTCGGAGATGTACTGCTGACCGTCAATCGTGACGTTGCCACCACTTGATACGGGGATTGCGTTTAGGGTGATACCGGAGAGGGTGACGGACTGTTCACGGTAGGGTTCAAAATTCGTAGGCACATCATTTTTTTCTAACTGAACATCGACCAAAACATTATTGTATGTTGTTCCATCTATTGCAACAATAACGACAAAACAGTTATTACGATCAATGCTTAAGGTAGCACTTTTATAGCCAATACCTACATCAATTACGTTTACCCAAGTGGAATTCCGCATAAGGCATACTCTATATGATGTATTGCTCCTACTTAGGGTATATTTGCCTTTATATTGCTTTAAATTTGTTGCACTTGATAAAGTCGGCTGATCCAGTCGGAAAGATGCATTGCCATTAGCTGTTCCGTTCAAAGTGTATGTTCCATTGCCGTTGTTTGTACAAGTTACTCCATGACTTGTTGATGTCGGCATCAATGGCTCAGCCAAGTTTTTCCCCGTCACCTTCACCACTGGCTCCACCACGCTCTTAATCTCCTGCGGGTAGTCAGGGTTAGGAGAAAGAATACCACCAACATAAGGTTCCCACGATGTTTTTTCTCCGCCTTTTTCTAATTGTATATATATGGTTTCATTGTGTGAAACGTTGATTTCATAATCTGCGAATCCGCAGAATATAACAGTATCCTCTGTCAACGAAAATGTCTTTTTTTCTTCATCTGTCAAATGCACGGAAGCAAGATATGTATTGTCTGATTTTTTTCGTATAAAGACATACGACGATCTATTAGATACATTTTCTGTTTTTCTGTACGAACCACTGATTGAAAAAGTGTAATCTCCCTTTGGGATAGTAAATTCCTTTGCATTTGCAAAATATTTACTCTCCGACAATGTGCCATTAGTCTTCAATATACCATTGCTGTTCCATATTACCTCAAGTTCAGATGAATTGACTAACTGCAATATATTCTTCCCGCTATACTGCACCTGAGAGGACTTGCCGTAGAGCATCATGTCCTGCATCTTGCCGCTGTCTGAATCATTCAGCGTGGTGTCACCCTGCGAGGAAGCGTAAAACTTCGTGATTTTCTTGTCCGCAAGCTCCCCGATGGCTTTTCCTTGGGAGGTCAGTTCGGTATTTACGGTGGAGATATCCTCGGTATGCTTCTGCAATGTCTCCTTCACTTCTGCCAAACTGGTATCTGCGACAGTCTTATTTGCCGTGACAGCCTTGTCCAGTTCCACGATGCGGGTGTCGTTGTCATCTATGCCCTTCTCCATGCGGTCCAACTGCTCTGCGGTAATTGCAGGCTCTCGGTCGTTATTCCATTGCGTTTTCGTGAACTGCTTCGTCATTGCCATCTGCGGTTACCTCACTTTCCTCTTTCATAATCTGCATATCTGCCAACTGCTTAGTTTCCGTGTACACTTCATACAGCACAAGTCTTTTCGCCTCGATAGGCAACGGTGCTTGATTCAGCACCGCCGCAAGATTATTTTTGAGTTTTTTAATTTCCAAATTTGCCGCCATATCAGTTCTCCCTTACATAGATTTCTTTTTTCTGTGCTTCGGCATAATAATACAGATTTCTGCACAGTTCAGATACTTCATATCCGCTTTGAACAACCACCGTATCCGACATATCAATAAGTTCTTTCATAAATTCTTCAAATCCATTTCCATCTTCCGTATTAAACAACGTGGCATTTAGTTCCGTAAACGAAGAAAATTTAAGTGTAAAAGCAATGTACTGCTGAATTTCAGAGCGTTCTTCCATTACTTCCTTCATTGTTTTCTCTAAAATTGTTTGAAGAATAAAAATTTTCCTTACCATATTACTTTCCTTTTCTATATCATAAGAGTAACAATTCCAGATGTTACAGTAAGTAAACCTCCAAGTGATGAAATCCCTGTAACAAAATTAACTCCATAACCAGGGTAACCAGCAACATCAGTTGTTTGTGTTAACAATGATACATCTGATACCGTTCCATTTATATAATCTTTTGTAACGCTTAACGTAGCATTTGTAAGTACTGACTTGCTCGTTAAATTTGCAGTAGTTGTAGATATACTTTTTACATATCCTGAATTATATGTTGCTCCATTTCCTACCACTAACATTCCACTTACACTTACCATGGAAGCATCAATATTAAGATATTCTCCCAAACCTTTTATGGATCCAGTACTTTGTAATAAATCGTTATAAAATTTAATTTCTCCAGCCGATACTTCCGTATAGCTTCCATCTGCTCCTACAGACTTAAAGCTACCAGTCATAATTGCATTTTTAGCTGTTATTGTTCCATCTGCTGATATACTACAGTTGTCAGCTTCCAGTACAAAACGATTGCCGGATACTTTTATTTGTCCCGTCTCAATGCTTAACTGGTTGCTGACATCACCTTGCGATACTTTTAATTTAATTTGGTCTGCTTGTAAAGATATTGCAGATGCCAATTCTACTTCTGTATCCGTTGCTCTTTTTGCTTCTGCTTCAATTTTTCCAGCATTTTGAGTAATCTTTGTATCCAGTCCACTCTCAACATCCTTGATTTCAGACCGGGTCTCCTCTACGTTACGCTCCAGTTCGTTGGTTTTTCCTCTAAGTTGGATGATGCTTTTATTGATTCCATTTACTTGTTTACTGTACTTTGGTGCTTTTCCACTTGCGGATATGGTATCTATCGGCTGCTGTATTCCTTTGTATGTCCTGCTTAATACATAGCTTTCTATATCCACATACTGTGTATAGATTTTGATTGCTTCGCCAAGTTCCAAACAAGGATTTCCGATTTTTTCGCAATTATAAGGTTGATAATTTACCACCTTAATAACATCATACAGATTTTTAGCAACTTCTTCTAGTGCATCTGCGTTCATTCCATATACAAGGAAATTGTCTTGCAAAATATAGCTGTTGTCGTTATCTGTGATTTCAGTATCCGGATAAACTGCGCCAATATCATTTTCGGACTGCCTTATCTGTACTTTTGTAATTTTTTGGCAGACAAAGTCTTCATATTTAACGGTCTTATATTTCCCACTATATACTTTTTCATTGATATTTCCTGCTCTTGGAAATAATCCTTTATGTGGTTGCAATCCTTTGCTCGGATATAATCCAGGAATAATTTCTTTTAGGAAAATATATTCAAATTTTCCATCATGGTTAATGTGACCAAAGCAACCATTTATTCCGCAGATTGCTTCCATGACAGTCTGGCCAGACAGTTCACTGGGCTTAATCGTTTCTGACACTTCCATGCTGTCATTAGGCAATGTGACTTCTACTTGTTCAACACCAAAATATGCGAAGAAACTGTCTCTGAACTGTTTTAAAGTCAGAGGAAACTTTAATCCGTTATACCAGGAAGATACTTCTGATTCTCCAATGTTGTATATAGCGTCATATGCCGTCACATTTCGATAACGCTTATCATCCGTAGGCTTATCAGAAACAACCCGGTATTTGCCGAAAATAAACGGTGTGTCGGTATGACCATCAATAACAGCAGACACATTTATCTGCTTTCCAATCATGCTTGCAAACACGTTGGAAATTTTAAACTTTAACTGTGAAGCATTACACTGTCCAAAAGTAAGGTTCTCATCATCGCAAAGTAGTTCTTTTAATTCAAACTGTTCAAAGTGGATTTCACTGTTAGTGATTTTTACAGACTTATCCTCTGTTTCAATCGTGATTTCCTTTTTGGATGTGCTTTTATCAAACAAATCTGCATAGGTATAGTTACTCATTTGCTACACCTCCGACAAATGAAAACTCTATCTGATTGTACTTTATCTCTCCATCATAAGTTCCGTAGATTGTTGGACTAATATCAGCCATATATCCATACTGTGTGACGTATTGACCAAGGAACGGAATGTACGCTGTAATATTGCATCCCTGTTCTGTTGCATCAATAAAATTACTTCTGATGCCAGATAACAACTCTTGCAAGTCATCATCGGTAAGCATTGCCGGAGTAGAAAAATCAACACTTAATGCTTTTAACTCCACTGCTTTTCTATGTAAATATCCGTTTGCATCAGTCCACGGGTCAACGTCTTGCATATTCACCGCCGGTTTATAACTTTCAGCGGCTACGAACCTTGACTGGTCAATAACATAATCTCCAATTTTAAGTAGCCATCCCTGATATGCCGACATACGTTCACCGCCTTATTACATAAAAATAGACAGCACCCATTCAGAGTGCTGTCCGTGTTAAAATACGAAAACATTTTTGTGCTTTTGATTAAATTGCTCTTGCGCATACTGCCTTGCGGCACTTCCCACTTGGTCCGTTGTTATTCCAAACTCTTTTTCCAAGATTCCTTGCAGTAGTTGATTCTGCTGTTTCAGAAGTGCAATTTCCTGTTGTGCCGTGGAATTGATAGCATCTCTGATTCCGGTGATTTCCGCACCACCGGCAACCGCTGTCTTACCGCCTACTGTTCCGGCAATCTCCGGGATTCCGTTTTCTCCTGCCATGAACATGGTGTATTGGCTTGGAACGTAACCGCCAGTTTCAAACTTCGGTATAGTAATATGTGGGATCCCAGGAATTTCTACATTGAATCCAATAGCACCCGCAACATCACTCAACGAACTTCTTAATCCGCTTGTAAGCAAATTTATACCATCAATAATCAGATTTACGCATCCCTCTGCTATGGAAACAAGTCCGTTAAATACTCCTTTAAAAATATCTTTTATTCCGTCCCATGCTTTTCTCCAGTTTCCAGTAAATGTGCCGGAAATGAAATTTATCAGACCTTTTAATGCTGTTCCAAGGTTTTTGATGATATTTCCTATTGCTTTAAATACCGTTTCAAAAGCTGGTTTTAAATTTTTCCATAAATGGTTAACTATCGGAGATAATACATTATCCCATAGGAAGTTAAACACTTCTATGACGGGTTGCACCTGTTGTACCACAAAATTCATGGTATCAACTATTGCATCAAAAGCCGCTCCTAAAACGCTACCTAATGCTTGCGCTAAAGGAACTACTACATTCTTCCAAAGCATTGTGAGTATATCAGCAACAATCTGAACCGCAGGCTTTAAAATGTTTCCAAGGAATGTGCCAAATGGAACAAGTACACCATTCCAAAGATTTTCAAATGCACTTTGCAATTTTGGAAGTACTTCTTCGCCAACATATTTCAATGCAGGGTTCAGCATATCCTGCCAAATACTTGTGAATGCAGTCTCTAAAAATTCCCCTATCGGAGTAAGAATATCCAAAAGCCCTGTCCATGCGTTCTGCAAGTCCGGGATAACCGTTTGTGTCAAAAACTCCATTGCCGGTGTAAGGTTGTCCGCTATTGCTGAAATAGATTCTTTAAAACTCTTTCTAACATCCTCATTTGTCGCATACACAAGTGCCAATCCTGCCACAACCGCTGTGATAGCCGCTGTGGCTGCTACTGCTCCGGCACTGATGCCACCAAATAATCCTGTTGCTCCTGCCGCTGCGGCTCCCTCTGCTCCTGCTGTTGCTCCAGTACCTAACAGATTCCCTAAAATTGTTTCTCCGATTCCTGCTCC